>Ga0116152_10001716_pt1 | contig 17975 bp, 11 predicted proteins | sample AD_UKC119_MetaG_FD_89894 | JGI IMG/M metagenome (GOLD analysis project Ga0116152, IMG submission 89894) | Active sludge microbial communities of municipal wastewater-treating anaerobic digesters from Hong Kong - AD_UKC119_MetaG | ecosystem: Engineered > Bioreactor > Anaerobic > Digestate... | reverse complement strand
GCCGGAATTTTGCGCGCAGGAAGTCTGGATGAAATGGACCAGGAAACCTTTGAATTGATGACAAAAGTGAATTACACGGGTTATTTCTTGTGCGCCAAATATGCAAAACCGGTTATGAAAATGCAGCATTCCATTAAGCCCGATCATTTTATGGATATCATTCAGATTAATTCAAAATCGGGATTAAAAGGAAGCAACAAAAACTTCGCTTACGCTGGTGGTAAATTTGGTGGCATTGGTTTAACACAGTCGTTTGCTCTTGAACTGATGCCGTATAAGATCAAAGTGAATTCCATTTGTCCGGGCAACTTTTTTGATGGCCCGCTTTGGAGCGATCCGCAGAACGGATTGTTTGTTCAGTACCTGAACACCGGAAAAGTGCCGGGAGCTAAATCCATCAACGATGTAAAAGCTTTTTACGAAGCACAGGTTCCGGCAGGCCGTGGCTGCACCGCGCTCGATGTGGTAAAAGCAATTTTTTATGTGATTGAACAGGAATATGAAACCGGGCAGGCAGTTCCTGTCACCGGAGGCCAGAACATGTTGAAATAGAACGTTGAAAGCAGTTAGTAAAATGTAAGCTCGTGGCTCATAGCTCACAGCTCTAAGCTTAAAAAGATGAAAACAAAAGCAGTAAGATTATACGGGAAGAAAGATCTGAGACTGGAAGAATTTGAACTCCCCAGGATAAAAGAAGACGAAATACTGGCAAAGGTAGTATCCGACAGCATTTGTATGTCGAGTTACAAAGCCGCCACACAGGGAACCGATCATAAACGTATTCCGAACAATATTGCTGATGAGCCAATTATCATCGGTCATGAATTTGCCGGCGAGATTGTGGAAGTGGGTGCTAAATGGCAAAACAAATTTAAACCCGGACAGAAATATTCCATCCAACCGGCTATTTATTACGAAAACGGACCCGTTGGTATTTTAAGCGCTCCAGGTTATTCGTACCAGTTCATCGGCGGAGATGCAACATATGTGATCATTCCGAAGGATGTGCTGGACCAAGACTGTTTGCTGGTTTACGATGGCCCCGGATTCTATCCGGCCTCGCTTTCTGAGCCGCTGAGTTGTGTAATTGGCGCCATGCATGCGAATTACCACACCAAACCGGGTTCGTACATTCACCAAATGGAAATTGTGGAGGGAGGTAAAATGGCCATCCTCGCGGGTGTTGGACCGATGGGTTTGGCTGCCATCAATTATGTGATCAGTCGCGAAGACCGCAAACCATCGCTGTTGGTAGTTACCGACATTGCACAGGATCGCCTGGATCGTGCCGCTGAAATTTTCTCGGTTGAATGGGCAAAAGAAAAGGGAATTGAACTGATTTATTTAAATACCGGAAATGTGGAAGATCCGGTAAAAGCGTTGAAAGATGTAACCGGAGGAGAAGGTTACAACGACGTCTTTGTTTTTGCTCCGGTAACTCCGGTGGTGGAACAAGGTGATGCAATATTGGCTCACGATGGTTGTTTGAACTTTTTTGCAGGCCCGTCGAATCCGGAATTTTCAGCTAAACTGAATTTTTACAATGTCCATTACGCTTATACGCACATTGTAGGAACTTCAGGAGGGAATAACGACGACATGGTGGAAGCACTCGATGTAATGAGTAAAGGACTTGATCCTGCTGGGCTGATCACACACGTTGGCGGATTAAATGCCGTGGCTGAAACAACCTTGAACCTTCCGAATATTCCGGGTGGTAAAAAATTGATATACACGCACAAAAATCTTCCGCTGGTAGCCATTTCAGATTTTGAAGAATTAGGAAAAACCGATTCGTTTTATGCTGAATTAGCCAAATTGGTTGCTGAAACCAAAGGTTTGTGGAATGTAAAAGCTGAAGAATATTTACTGGCAAATGCGCCTGAGATTTAACTTTTTTGATGAAGACAAAGACTTGAAGCTATTTTTCTTTGAGTCTTTGTGCCTTCGAATTTAAACTTCGTTCAATCCTAAACAATTCATTTACAAACACAAGTCATCAAAACCGAAGTTTTTATTTATTATTTCCTGTTTGCTTCCACGAAATCTGTAAGAAAATGTACACCAACTTTTTTCGATTAAGCTAAAGAATAGTAGTATTTAATATCTTTACAGCAGTATCAATAATTAAAGGTCATGTGTTTACTCAATATTTTTGATACTACATTGCCGTTGACAAATCCAGTATTAAAATTTCTGGTAATCCTGATAATAATATTATCGGCACCAATCCTTTTAAATAAGCTTAAAATTCCACACCTTCTTGGACTTATTATTGCAGGAGCAATAATAGGACCGAACGGTTTCAATTTACTTATACGCGATAGTGGTATAATTTTATCGGGTACCGCTGGATTACTCTATATAATGTTTCTGGCCGGATTAGATATTAATATTACAGAATTTAAAAAAAATAGTGCAAAAAGTGTGGTGTTTGGTTTGTATACCTTTTTAATCCCAATGGCATTAGGCACCTTGTCAAGTATTTATGTTTTAAATCTATCGGTTCTTTCATCCGTCCTGGTTGCCAGCATGTATGCATCCCATACTTTAATTGCCTATCCGATATTAAGTCAGCTAGGGGTTACTAAAAACCGGGCAGTAAATATTACAGTTGGCGGTACAATTATAACCGACACGCTTGCACTTATCGTTCTTGCTGTGGTTGTTGGCATTTCAAAAGGTGATGTAAATGGTACTTTTTATACAAAACTTTCACTTTCAATCCTGGGTTTTGGTTTGTTTGTGATATATATTTTTCCTTTAATCGGAAGGTGGTTTCTTAAACGTTTCGAGGACAAAGTTTCACAATATATTTTTATTCTTGTTATGGTTTTTCTTGGCGCTGTGCTTGCTGAAGCGGCAGGTATTGAGGCAATAGTCGGAGCATTTTTAACCGGTCTGGTCTTAAACCGGTTAATTCCTTCCACTTCACCTTTAATGAACAGAATAGAGTTTGTTGGAAATGCTGTTTTTATTCCCTTTTTTCTGATTGGAGTAGGAATGCTGGTCGATTATCGCACTTTTTACAAAGATCTTGATACCATTAAAGTTGCAGCTGTTATGACAATCGTTGCGACGAGTGCAAAATATATTGCTGCCTGGGCTACACAAAAAACATTCAGGTTTTCGATTAACGAGCGTAAAATAGTATTTGGCTTAAGCAATGCACAGGCAGCTGCCACGCTCGCAGCAGTTCTCGTAGGATATAATGTAATTTTAGGTGAAACAGGAACTGGAGAACCTATTCGGTTATTAAACGATAGCATATTGAACGGAACAATAATAATGATTTTGGTTACCTGCACCATTGCAACATTTTCGGCTCAAAAAGGAGCAAAGAATATTTCACTGAAAGAATTATCAATTATGGAGAGCAGTGATAGTGAGAATGCCGAAAGAATTTTAATCCCGTTAAGCAATCCTGAAACCTTGGAAGAATTAATTAATCTTAGCACAATCATAAAATCAAAACAAAATAAACGAGGACTATATGCCCTTCACATTCTAAATAACGATGAGGTTGATTCTGATACTGAAATCAGGGCAAAAAAATTGCTTGAAAGGGCCGTAATTACAGCAGCATCAACAGATATCCAGTTAAATAAATTACTGAGATATGATATTAATTCAGCCAATGGGATTATTGGAGTCGTAAAGGAGCATAACATAACTGATTTGGTTATGGGACTTCACATAAAAAAAGGATTTTCTGAATCATTTATTGGTAGGTTAACAGAAGACATACTTTCTAAATGCAACACCACTGCGTTTGTATATAGATCAGTTCAGCCAATTTCTACTATTAAAAGGCATATCATTATTGTTCCACCACATGCAGAAGACGTAATTGGTTTTCCATTCTGGCTCACAAGGATTCTGAACATTCCGATTAATACCGGTTCAAATGTAGTTTTTTATACAACTGAGATAACGGCAAGCATAATAAAGAGCAAAACGTCGAAACTTACTTTTGATGTAGACTTCAGAATTTTTGATAATTGGTCTGATTTTTTAATCATTTCGCGAGATATTAAGACTGATGATAACTTAATAATTATATTAAGCAGACCCAACAAACCATCGTACAATGAAAATATGCTAAAAATACCCGAATACCTGGACAAATATTTTCAATTAAATAGTTTTATTCTCTTGTATCCAATGCAAATTGGAGTAAAAGACAATCAAACAATTAACCTAAGTAATCCTTCTTTAACAGAACCTATTGAAAAACTGGATGCAATAGGAAAAAATATTGCAAGAATATTTAAGCGAAAATAAGTTCGTACTCACTTAATTCCGTATTCTGACAACACATAATGGGTGAATACATTAGTGATCGGCCTTCTCAACCAACGGATGGAAAAAGACTGTCCTAGTCTTCTGAATATTCTTCTTGTTTTAAAAGAATCTTGAAGCACTTATCGGAACAACAAGTATTTTTTAATCCCGTTTTAATCTGCATTTCATATAACCTTAATTCCATCAATATACTTTCGTTTCGTACAATTTTATTATTCAATTAGAAACATTAAAAAGACAATGAATTCAGGAACCATGAAAAAAGAATTTGCAAACAAAAAATCAATTCGTAAAAAAGGGCAGGCCTCTTCAACATATTTAAATAAAGAAATCGTGCAGCTCTGGAATGAAGCAACCGATAAAATTGAGTATTATAGTTCAAAGAAATTAATCCGGGTCGCATTCTTCATTGCAATTGCCATTGGGCTAGGTTCATGCGTAAGCAAAAAAGCCCTTGTTGGCGAACAATACAAATCAGCTCAGTATCAAAAGGATCTTATCGATTGTGAAAGGGACAGAGATATGCTTTCAACGCAAAACGGAGATTTATCAGGAAAGATCATCTTGCTGGAAAATCAGGTAGCTAATGAAGAAAGCAAATCAAATATACTCGATCAACAGATGAGTTATTACCAAAGTACCAATACGAACTTACTTGACAGGCTAAGTGACTTGTCGGTAGTAAGTAAGACAGGAGCAGAAAGCATTCGCAAATCGCTGGATGCTATCAACGACCAAAACAAGTACATAAAAGACCTGACATCGGCAATGCGGGCAAAAGACTCCTTAAACCTGGCTTTGGTTATGAAACTTAAACGTTCGCTCGTAGATGTTAATGATGAAGATGTTACTGTGGAAGTAAAAAAAGGAGTTGTATATATTTCATTATCTGATAAGATGTTATTCCAATCAGGAAAATATGAAATAAACAAACAGGCTGAAGTTGTGCTTGAAAAAATTGCACGTGTTCTAAATGACCATAAACAACTCGACATTTTGGTAGAAGGACACACTGACGATGTTCCAATTTCGACACCAATTTTGGTAGATAACTGGGACTTGAGTGTAAAAAGAGCCACGAGTGTTGTTCGTTTATTACAAGTAAGATATGGAATTGCCCCTGAAAGAATGACTGCAGGAGGACGCTCGGAATATGTACCCAAAACTTCTAACTCAACGGTGGAAGGTAGGGCAATAAATAGAAGAACAGAAATTCAGATATTACCGAAGCTGGATGAGTTTTTTCAACTTCTTGAACCAGAAGGGAACAATTAATCAATTCGTTTACCAGCCCCGGAATTATTTCCGGGGTTTTGCATTCACGCATGTTTTAAGTAATTTGGATTAAAATTAAGATCAACCTATTATAATGAATATTCTGGTTGTTGAAGACGAAGTAAAAGTGGCTGATTTTCTAAAGAAGGGTTTAGAGGAAAATGGTCATTCTGTTGTTTTGGCTTTTGATGGCTGGATGGGTGAAAAACTGGCCTTAAGAAGTCATTATGATATTTTGATTCTCGATATTATACTTCCTTCAATTAATGGATTGGAGCTCTGCAAAAGAATTCGGGAAAAAGATCAAAATGTACCAATTCTGATGTTGACCGCGCTAGGCACCACTGAAGACAAAGTTGCAGGATTTGATGTCGGTGCAGATGATTATCTCGTAAAGCCTTTCGAATTTGCGGAGTTACTTGCACGTATTCGTGCCTTATTAAAAAGAAATACAGGAATAGTGCAAACTTCATCGGTAGTTAAAGTTGCTGATCTCGAACTAAATATTGATAAAAAAACTGCAAAAAGAGGAAATACCAATATAGAACTTACCGCGAAAGAATTTTCCTTACTTGAATTTCTGATGAAAAACAAGGGACGCGTGGTATCGCGTGCTGAAATTGCGGAAAAGGTTTGGGACATTACCTTCGATACCGGAACCAATGTGGTAGATGTTTACATCAATATCTTGCGTAAAAAGCTAGATAAAAACTTTGACACAAAACTGATACACACAAGAATAGGACTGGGATACACCTTAGACTTCTAAAATGGAAATCAGAAAAAAGCTTACATTTCAATTCATTGGGATGGTAGCACTTATTCTACTGTTCACTCTAGTACTGGTTTACTTTTCTTTTTCTCAGGCACGTAAAGAAGAATTTTACGACCGACTAGGTAACAAAGCAAAATTGGTAGCGCAAATGCTAATCGACATCGATGAAATTGATTCAGATTTACTTAAAAGAATTGAAAAGAACAATCCCTTGAGTTTGCCCAATGAGCGAATTGTAATATATGATTTCAATGATGCCCTTATTTATTCTACTGACGAAAACAATGAGTTACAAATACCTAAGGAGAGAATCAGGCAGGTTCGGTTACACGATGAGGTCAGGTTCAAGAATGGTGCTTACGAAATCTCCGGAAATTATTATAAAGGGCAATATGACAGAATTGTTGTTTTTGCAGCAGCAACCGATATTTTTGGAATTAATAAACTGAAAAGGCTTCGACTTATTATGCTGATTGTTTTTGTGATGAGTCTTGGTGTCGTTTTCTTTGCCGGTCGTTGGTTTGCAGTTAGGGCACTTTTACCCATTTCAAAAATAGTTAGCCAGGTAAACGGAATTGAAGTCTCAAACCTGAATGCCCGACTTGATGAAGGAAATCAAAAAGATGAGATTGCCCGTTTGGCTCAAACCTTTAACCACATGCTGGCCAGAATTGAAAAAGCATTCAAGGCACAGAAAAGCTTCATCGCGAATGCTTCTCATGAGTTAAGAACCCCTCTCACGGTGATTACCGGACAGCTGGAAGTAGTATTGATGAAGGAACGCAATAAGGAAGAATACAAGGAAACCTCACAATTGGTTCTGGATGAAATTAAAGATCTGAATCTTTTGTCCAACAAATTGCTTTTGCTTGCGCAAACAAGTAGTGAAGGCAATGAACTAAACTTTAATCCCTTGCGAATTGATGATATTTTGTGGAAGGCACAAAAAGAAATCCTTACCAGAAATAAGAATTACATCATTGATATTCACTTTGGTAATGAAATTGATGACGAAAACACGCTTACCGTTTTAGGGAATGAACTTCTTCTAAAAACTGCACTACTTAACCTGATAGATAACGCCTGCAAATATTCAAAAAGCCAAAAAGTCAATATCTATTTGTACCCGCTACGAAATGACATAAAAATTCAATTTACTGACGAAGGTACGGGCATTAAGCCAGATGAATTGAATTTAATTTTCAACCCATTCTTTCGATCAAAAGATGCTGTTGCCCCGGGACATGGTATTGGACTGACACTGGTCGAGAATATAATTCATCAGCATAACGGTTCTATTGAAGTAGAATCGGAATGGGGCAACGGCTCTACATTTACGGTAAGCGTACCCATACACCACTGATTTGATGATACTTAAAACTTTTAATCTGCTTTTAATTTCGCTTTAACCCGGGTTTAATCTGGCTGTTGCACCTTTGTTTTATACAATAACTTTATACGTTTTAACCATGAAAACAAAAACAACAGCACGCAACCTTCTTCCGGTTATATCGCTTGTGGTCCTGCTTGCTGTAATCGGTGCCTCGATATACAAAATCCGGCAAATGAATGTAAAACTGACCAATCAAAAAGTAAAGTCAGAGATTTTATTGGCAGAGAAACTGAGTCTCGACAAATCGATCAACAAAATGGGACAAGATCTTTCTGACGCTAAAGACAACAATGCAAAGTTGGGGAAAAAGGTCAACGATATGAATACCCAAATATTAGCAAAAAATTCAGAGATCGACCAACTCAAAGCCCGTATGATCAATTACGATGCTTTAAAACAACGAAATCTGGACATGGATCGGAAAATAAATGAATTGAATACCGAAAATGGTAAATTGAACAGTGCACTGGCAAGTGCCAACTCAGAAAACAAAAAATTGAACAATCAATTACAGACTTACGCACAAACCAACTCCGATCTTTACAGTGACAATTCAATATTTAAAGCCATGTTTTCAGACAATTTCAGAACCGAAGCTTTGAGAGGAAAGAAGGATAAACTCACACTAAACGCACGGAGGACGAACAAATTATCAGTTAGTTTCGATATACCAAACAATGTTCAGGAAAAGCTTTATTTTAAAGTTATTACTCCGGATGGGAAAGAATTATCAAGTAAAAACGATGTAACTGCCACTATCACCATCATCGAACCGGGCGACGAGTTGCTGGCAAGTACTGATTTTAAAATGATTAGTAGTCAAGGTAAAGAACGGGTAGAATTATCGCTTTGCCCTCAACGGAAACTTCTGGGAGGAATCTACCAGTTTAATCTATACAACGATGATCGCCTGCTTGGAAGCACACAGTTAAAATTAAGGTAGTTGTTTTTCATTTCTAAATTGATGTCTTTCAAATGACCGGTTCATGCCGGTCATTTTTTTTAATGGGCACATTAAATGCTTACCAAAAGGAAACTCAAGGACGCTTAAGCTCCAACTCACGCAGATGTTCCATCTTTTTACGCTGTAAAAATTCACGGATGGTTTCTTCGTACTCTTTCACCCGCTTATTCCCAAACTCATAAACTTTTTGCACCAGCCCGTCAAGAAAATCACGGTCGTGCGATACCAAAATCAGTGTACCGTCAAATTCCATCAGTGCCTGTTTCAGAATGTCTTTGGTTCGAATGTCGAGATGATTGGTTGGCTCATCCAGGATTAACAGGTTTACCGGTTCAAGCAGCAATTTAATCATGGCCAGCCGGGTACGTTCGCCACCCGAAAGCACACTTACGGGTTTGTCCCAACTGTCGCCACCAAACATAAAAGCACCCAGAATATCTTTGATTTTGGTACGGATATCGCCTTTGGCCACATCGTCAATGGTCTGAAAGACGGTGAGTTTCTCGTCGAGTAATGAGGCTTCGTTCTGCGAGAAATAACCGATCATCGAATTGTGGCCCAGCGTCAGTTTTCCACCATGTTCCAGCTCTCCCATTATAGCTTTTACGAGTGTAGTTTTTCCTTCTCCGTTTTTTCCGACAAAGGCCACTTTTTCACCGCGATGAATTGTGAATGTCGCTCCCGAAAAAACCAGTTTATCGCCAAAAGATTTTTCCACCTGCTCGGCAATAACGGGATAATTTCCGGAACGTGGTGACGGAGGAAAACGAAGACGCAGGTGCGATGTATCCATCTCATCCACTTCAACCAATTCCAGTTTCTCCAGCATTTTTACCCGCGACTGCACCTGCAGCGTTTTTGAGTAAGTACCTTTAAAACGCTCAATAAACTGTTCGGTTTCGGCAATCATTTTTTGTTGCTCGTCGTAAGCTTTTTGTTGCTGTTCACGCCGTTCTTTGCGTAGTTCAAGATATCTTGTATAATTTACCTTGTAGTCGTAAATACGCCCCATGGTAACTTCAATGGTTCGTGTGGTAATGTTATCGACAAAAGTACGGTCGTGCGAAATCACAATCACAGCTTTTGCTTCATTAATCAGAAATTCTTCGAGCCACTGTACCGATTCAATGTCAAGGTGATTAGTCGGCTCGTCCAATAAAATCAGGTCCGGCTTTTTCAACAGAATCTTTGCCAGCTCAATACGCATCCGCCAGCCGCCGCTGAACTCGGAAGTAGGCCGATGGAAATCTTCTCTCAGAAAACCCAAACCCAGAAGAATTTTCTCCACTTCTGAATCAAAATTGATTTCTCCCTGACTGTACAATTTTTCGCTCAGTTCAGAAACATCTTCAATAATTTTGTTGTATTCCTCCGATTCGTAATCGGTACGAATGGTGAGTTGTTCATTCAGTTCTTCAAGCCTGGCCTGCATTTCAATAACATCAGCAAAAGCCTGAGACGCTTCTTCAAACAAAGTGCGGCTGTTATCGACCATTAAATGCTGCGGCAAATATGCGATTACTGAGTCTTTGGGTGCAGAAACCTTCCCTGCAGAAGGAGTTTGAACGCGTGCAAGAATCTTTAAGAGTGTGGATTTCCCTGCACCATTTTTCCCCATTAAGGCAATGCGGTCTTTTTCGTTTACCACAAAATTGATGTCCTTAAATAATGTGGTCCCGCTAAACGTAACTGCCAACCCGTCAACTGAAATCATAATTATCTTCTGAAATTGAGGCGGCAAAGATAATTATCTGATCAATACTTATTGTAATTAATTCTACTTTGCTGAACGGAAGTCATCTTTTATTAAATCATCGACGTTTCCCATAAGAATCATCGGATGTTTAACCGGATCCAACCACTTTAAAATTTTAAGCATATCAGATTCAGACACTGCCACGCAACCGGCCGTAGCTTCTGATTCAGAATCACGAAGATGAAAGAAAATTGCACTGCCCTTGCCTTTTACTACCGGGTTGGTGTTGTATTCGATTACCATACAATACTTATAATGATCGCTATTTAGCTTTAGGTTTTCATATGATTTTGCTGAAGTTTCGCCACGAACGTGTTGGTTGTAATCAGCAGATTCCGGATCATCGATCCACTTATCTTCCGAGGTAGATTGCGTAAAAGGCATTTTTGTATTTACTTTATCCTGATAGGTAAATAAATGTCCCAAACGAAAAATTCCACTCGGTGATTTTCCATCTCCTTCAAGCTTTTCTCCAGACCTGGCAAAGCCGTTTTTGCCAATTCCAGCAGGTACCAGACCAAGAACGATGTTCCATTCTTCTTTTTCTTTTTCAAGGGTAAAAAGTTTTGTCTGAGGATTTTCAAGGTCATCGTTGTATGCCAGTATCAGCTGGCTTACCGAATCAGGAATAAGTGCTGTTTGCGTTTTCAATATTTTGTGGATCAAAGCATCATCTTTAGTAGAAACAGAAGAACATGAAACAAAAAAATCATTAAAAAACAAAGCAGCAATAAAAAAGAAATAACGTAAGTTTTGAACTCTCATTTCAACTCTATTTGTTGGCTTTTAGCACCAATTCTTTGTACTCTGACGGATTTACTACCGCTTCGATCACAACCGGACCATCTGTTTCAAAAGCCTTTACCAAAGCTTCCTGATAAGAGTGTAAATCCGTTGCCCGAATTACCGGAACTCCAAAATAATTATTGGTTGGTTCATCGGGCAAAGTATTCAGATCGGTACCGTAATGCGGGTCGTATCCTTTTTTACTTTGCTTGATGTTTATAAGCGACAAGCTCTGATCGTAGATCACTACAAAAACGATATTCAGGTTCAAACGTTTGGCTGTGACCAGTTCGCCGACTGTCATATAAAAGCCGCCATCGCCCATAAGTGCCGCAACCGGTAATTCAGGATGACAAAGTTTGGCTCCCATCGCAGCAGGAAGAGCAAATCCCATTCCCGACCAACCGTTGGTCATCAGCAATTTTTGTGGTGCCGGAGTTCTCCATTGTTGACCAGAGAGATGCAGATGGGCTCCCACATCTATGGTAAGAATTCCTTCAACCGGCAAAGCTTTTCGTAACCAGTAAATCACCGCCAGCGGGCCAAAACTTCCTTTCTGCGGTGTTAACTTCCGGAACATTTCAGCTTTCCTTTCTTTCAGTTCCTGAACGTTCCATTTTGAACCTGCCAAATTCAGCTTTAGCAATACTTCCAGAGCTATTTCAACACTCCCGACAATGTTCATCACCTCTGGAATTCGCCCGGGTTCAATATCCGCCTCTTTTGAATCGATATGAACCAGAGGAACACACGGCATCCATTCTTCGTAATTGAATTCTACCGGATCGTAACCCACTCCAATCACCAAATCAGCTTCACGGTAAGTTTCGGCCACCATGTTTGATAAAGCATGAAACAATACACCGGCATAGAGAGGATGATCTTCAGGAAACATCCCTTTTGCCATTGGAGTAAGCACAACCGGAACATTAAATTTTTCAGCGACCTGCAATAATAAATCTTGTATTCCCTCACGTACCGCGGTTAATCCGATGGCCAGCAACGGTTTTTCGCTCCTGACAATCAGGCCTTCAATTTTCCTGATCTGCTCGGGGACAAGTGGCGACCACTTCTTTTTTTCAATACGAAGGTATTCCAACTCAGATTCCTCTGGGTTGACAGTGTGTGTACCTATTCCGGCGGGCACTCCAATGTGAACCGGACCCGGAATGTCAGAAGTTGCTTTTCCAGCAGCTTTCAATATAACCTCTTCTGCATTTCCTTCATTTAAACGCGTCGTGTGCTTGGTTATAGGGAAAAACAGTTGCTGATGATCAATACTCATCTGAACAGTACGGTTCAAAAGATGACCGGGCATTTCATCCGTAAATGCTAAAAGCGGTGAACGATCGAGAAAAGCTTCGCCAACACCGGTGCTCAGGTTAGTAGCTCCAGGACCAAAAGTAGCAAAACAGGCACCGGGAATTCCGGTTAACCTGCCACAAACATCGGCCATGATAGCGGCTGTAGCCTCGTGCCCAACCAAAATAAAATCAATTCCCTTTTCCAAACGCAAAGCTTCAATATAATCAATCATATTCCCACTGGGAACACCAAAAACATAACGAACACCGATATCACGCAGGGTGTGTGCAAATTGTTGAGCAACGGTGATTGACATTCTCTGTTTCTCTTTTTTATGGTGATTCAAATTACAAAAAAAGGTCCTTTTATAAAGAACCTTTCCTTTGAATTATTGGTATTTACTGTTTATTTAAATTTTCAAGAAGATCTTTTACAAGGTGTTTACAGATGATGAATCCCTTCATCCGTTTCTGAAATCATATTCTCAACAAATTCCAGGTCGATATCCGGTTGAGTGATTTGAAATTTCGCCTGCGAATAAAATTCATTGCGCTTTTTCAGGGTATCATCAATAAAGGCCACCAGTTCTTCTCGCGATTTTCCTTTAATAAGAGGTCGCTCGGTTTTTGAACTGAGCAAGCGATCAGCAAGAATAGCCGGATGAATATTCAGGTATATAGTTTTTCCACTGTTATTCATTAAATCGATGTTATCAAAAAAACAGGGAGCTCCTCCACCGGTAGCAATTACAATATTGGTAAACTCGGACAGTTCTTCCAATGCCTTTCTTTCCTTATTCCGGAATTCGTCTTCTCCTTCTTCGGCAAAAATCTGTGGAACGGTTTTACAGTTTCGTTCTTCGATATAATGATCCATGTCGACGAACTGTAAACCCAGATGTTTTGACAATCGCCGACCCAGCGTCGATTTACCACATCCCATATATCCTATTAAGTAAATTCTCATACAAGTCAGTTTAGAGTTTAAAGTTCAAAGTTTAGAGTAGATACGGAACTCCAAACATGGAACTCTGAACTAGAAAAGTGACATCTGGTTACTATTCTTATTATCATCATCCTTTTTGGGTCGAGTCACTTCAAATGGAATATCATCAAAATTATCTTCTTCCTCCTCCTCTATTTCTGAAGTTGGATGATCATCTTCATCCTTAATTACCGGTTCGATTTCTGTTATATTTTGAACCTCGTAATTAGTAAGTCGTTTTCCTTTTGCTTTCCACGATTTCACTCCTATAAATTCGGCCACCTCGATAATCTCATTCTCACGTTCTTCGTTCTTCCCTCCAAAAGTAATTTCGAGACGAGGATAGTGTACCCAGGTAATACTGACTAGTTTGTTGTCGGGGTGATCACCAATAAAACGTATTAGTTTTCCTTCGGGTTCATCAATCTCAAAGCGCTTAACGTAGTAAAACTGTTGTTCTGCATCAAAATAAACGACTGATAAAACCTTTTTCGGATTAAACTTTTCGATAACCAGAATATCGGGACCGAAGTGGTTGCTCAAATCGTAATTATAAAGCTGAAACTCTCCGTTTTTGTATATCACCAGTATCTGGTCTTCACCCGAAAATTCACCCAGGTAATTTCCCCGGTTATCCGCATTCAAACGAAGCACATCCGGATCGAACCAGATTTTACGTCCGCCCAGCGTTGAAACACCTTTCTCCTTCAGCGAAATCTTATGAATTTCGTATTTAGTAAGAATATTTCCCATCGATTGCCGGCCTTTGATGGCCAACTCTCCCAAATCGGTTTCAAAAATTTGTTTTTTAATTCGTGCTTTCGGTTTCAGAACAACTCTCAGGGTTTCAGCTTCACCATTTGGATTGGCTGAGAAGTAAAGAATGCGTGAACCTTTTGAATCTTTGGTCAGGTTGTATTCCTTATCACGGGTTACCCCTGTCACAAAAAAACGCTTCATATAAGCAACACCGGATTTACCATCTTTGTAAATCACATTATAGATAGTTCGGTCGTCGTTCTTTTTAAACACATCGATATGAAGCGGATTTTTCCCGATAAAGGCTTTATCAGAAACTTTGGTGACAAAGTAAGTCCCGTCGCGATGGAATACAATAATATCGTCGATGTCTGAACAGTCGCAAACATACTCGTTCTTTTTAAGCGATGTTCCTATAAAACCTTCTTTTCGGTCGACATAGAGTTTTTCGTTATTTACTACAACTTTAGTAGCCACAATATTTTCAAAGTTCCTGATTTCAGTTTTTCTCTCAAAACCTTTCCCGTATTTATCTTTCAGATGCTGGAACCATTTGATGGTATACGGAACAATATTTTCAATGTCACTAAGAACTTCGGCAATCTCGTCTTCAATAGCTTGCAGCTGATCGTTGGCCTTGTCGGTATTAAATTTCAGAATACGCGCCATACGAATCTCCATCAGTTTCATGATATCGTCGCGAGTAACTTCTCGTCTCAGCTTTGGTTTCCAGGGTTCAAGACGCTGATCGATGTGAACCACCGCCACGTCCATGTTTTCTGATTCTTCAAATTTCTTATCCTTATAAATCCGTTCTTCAATAAATATCTTTTCAAGCGACAACGAATGCCATTGCTCCTCCAACTCGCCTTTTCTGATTTCCAGCTCCAGTTTCAAAAGTTGCAGCGTACTATCTGTCGAACGTTTCAGTATCTCAGTAACCCCAATAAACAAGGGTTTATCGTTTTCGATGATACAAGAGTTAGGCGCCAAAGAAACCTCGCAATCAGTGAAAGCATAAAGTGCGTCGATAGTCTTATCGGACGAAACACCCGGAGCCAGATGCACAAGAATCTCAACGTTTGCTGCCGTATTATCGTCGATTCGTTTGATCTTGATTTTGCCTTTTTCGTTGGCCTTTATAATGGACTCAATTAGTGAAGTAGTATTTTTACTAAAGGGGATTTCGGTAATTACCAACGTCTTGTTGTCCTGCTTTTCAATTTTAGCCCGTACCTTAATTGAACCTCCGCGTACTCCATCATTGTATTTACTAAAGTCAGCCGATCCACCGGTTGGAAAATCGGGATACAACTCAAAATCCTGACCTTTTAGATAAGAGATGGATGCATCGAGTAGTTCATTAAAATTATGCGGAAACAACTTGGAAGCAAGTCCTACAGCAATACCTTCAACACCCTGTGCCAACAATAACGGAAACTTCACAGGAAGCGTTACTGGCTCACGCTTACGTCCGTCGTACGAAAGTTTCCATTCGGTTGTTTTCGGATTAAAAAGGACTTCAAGCGCGAATTTTGACAGGCGAGCCTCAATGTATCGTGGAGCCGCAGCACCGTCGCCAGTTAAAATGTTTCCCCAGTTTCCCTGGGTATCAATCAGTAGTTCCTTCTGCCCCAACTGTACAATTGCATCACCAATGGAAGCATCACCGTGCGGGTGATACTGCATAGTTTGCCCGATAACATTGGCCACTTTATTAAAACGACCATCGTCCATTTCACGCATCGCGTGTAAGATACGTCGTTGTACAGGTTTTAACCCGTCGTTGATATAAGGAACGGCACGTTCAAGAATTACATACGAAGCATAATCGAGAAACCAATTGCGGTACATTCCCGACAAATAAGTTATTTCTTCTCTTGAGCTATCGTCCTGAATTTCTTCCTGATTCAAATTCTCTTCTGACATTCTTTCTCTTCAAAATTAGCGGTCCACCCTGACGGGCAAAATATATTGGTTAAGCCACTTCGTCTTTTTCGACGTACAGGTTATCGATAATAAAATCCTGTCGCTCGGGCGTATTTTTCCCCATATAAAATTCGAGCATCTGCGATACTGATTCGTGTTTCTTCATCTGTACCGGATCCAGTCGTATGTCATTCCCGATAAAGTTTTTGAATTCGTCGGGTGAGATTTCTCCCAACCCTTTAAATCGGGTGATTTCCGGTTTTCCCCTTAGTTGTTCGATTGCTGCCTGCTTTTCTACTTCCGAGTAACAATAAATAGTCTTTTGTTTGTTCCGAACCCTGAACAAAGGGGTTTGCAAAATAAAAACATGCCCTTTCTTGATCAGCTCTGGGAAAAACTGCAAAAAGAAAGTGATGAGCAGCAAACGGATGTGCATTCCATCCACATCGGCATCGGTGGCTATAATTACCTTGCTGTAACGAAGGTCTTCCATGCTGTCTTCAATATTCAGCGCAGCTTGCAAAAGATTAAACTCCTCGTTTTCGTACACCACTTTCTTGGTCAAACCAAAAGTATTCAGCGGCTTACCCCTCAAACTAAACACAGCCTGTGTATTTACATCTCTCGATTTAGTGATGGAACCACTGGCCGAATCACCCTCGGTGATAAAAATACTGGAAGCTTCTTTTAGTTCATGAGAGCTATTGAAATGCACCCGACAGTCGCGGAGTTTTTTATTGTGCAAACTGGATTTCTTAGCCCGTTGCTTTGCCAGTTTTTTGATCCCCGAAATCGCTTTTCGTTCTCTTTCCGATTCAACAATTCGACGGTGAAGTACTTCGGCTGTATCCGGATTTTTGTGCAAGAAGTTATCTAATTCCTTTTGCAAAAAATTTCCAACATGTGTTCTCACGGAGGGTCCGTCGGGACCAATATCTCGTGAACCAAGTTTGGTTTTGGTTTGCGATTCAAATACAGGCTCCTCGACTTTGATACTGATAGCCGCCACAATCGACGCACGAATATCTGACGGATCAAACTCCTTCTTGTAAAAATCCCTGATCGTTTTTACCAATACCTCGCGAAAAGCCTGTAAGTGGGTACCACCCTGGGTCGTGTGCTGACCGTTAACGAATGAGTAATAATCCTCCCCATACTGGTTCCCATGGGTTATGGCAACCTCGATATCTTCTCCCTTTAAATGTATAATTGGATAAATTGGGTCGTGATCCATGTTCTCTTCCAGCAAATCCCGCAGTCCGTTTCGCGAATAAAAACGCTCTCCGTTAAATTCGACAGTAAGTCCAGAATTCAGGAAAGTGTAGTTCTTCATCATGTTCACGATGTAATCGTTGATGTAACGATACTTCTTGAACACAGTTACATCGGGAACAAAAGTTACTTCTGTGCCATTTTCTTCCTGAACATCCTTCAGATCTTTTTCGCCTTTTATAACTCCTTCGCTGAAATAAACTTCTTTTGCAATTCCTTCACGAATTGCTTTAATAGTAAAATCGGATGAAAGCGCATTTACTGCTTTTATACCAACCCCGTTCAATCCCACTGATTTCTTGAAAACCTTATTATCATATTTGGCGCCGGTATTCATCCTGCTTGCCACATCTACCAGCTTACCCAAAGGAATACCACGACCGTAATCGCGAATGGTAACTCTGTCCTGATCAACATTCACCACGATCTTTTTACCAAAGCCCATCATAAACTCGTCGATACAGTTATCCAT
>Ga0116152_10001713_pt1 | contig 17987 bp, 14 predicted proteins | sample AD_UKC119_MetaG_FD_89894 | JGI IMG/M metagenome (GOLD analysis project Ga0116152, IMG submission 89894) | Active sludge microbial communities of municipal wastewater-treating anaerobic digesters from Hong Kong - AD_UKC119_MetaG | ecosystem: Engineered > Bioreactor > Anaerobic > Digestate... | reverse complement strand
CGGCGGGTTTGGACAGATAGTCTGTCGCGCCGATCTTGACCGCGGCGACGGCCGTGGCGATCGCCCCGTAACCCGTCAGCACGACGATTCGCGCATCCGGCCGCTTGGCGCGCAGAACCTCGACCACGTCCAGCCCGTTGCCATCCTCGAGCCTGAGGTCGATCACCGCATAGGCCGGCGGCCGCGCCACGGCCAGAGCCTTGCCCGCCGCCACCGACGAGGCCGTCTCGACCGCGAACCCCCGCCGCTCCATCGCCCGGGCGAGGCGTTTCAGGAACACCTCGTCATCATCGACCAACAGAAGCGAGGGATCCCCACCAAGATCGAGAGGGCTGTCGTCGGCCATGCGTGCTTCCCCGGGTTGCTGAGTTCGATCTAGTGTCACAACGACCCGAGGTCAAACCCGGATGCACGATTCCGCATGGGAATGTGGGGGTTACATGTGCTCGATGAAGCACTGCGTGCGGGCCGCGACCTCCTCGGCGGGGGTGTCGTGGCGAAAGACCTCGACCGTGCCGTGCCCGGGCAGCACCAGATAGGTAAAGGTCGAATGGTCCACCAGGTAATACTGCGGATCGTCCGAATCCTGCCGCGCGAAATAGGTGCGATAGGCCCGCGAGGCAGCCCGCACCTGGTCCTCGGACCCGGTCAGACCGACCATCCGCGGGTGAAAGATCGCGGCGAACTCGCCCACCACTTCGGGCGTGTCGCGGTTCGGGTCGATCGAGATGAACACCGGCTGCACCATGGTGCCGTTCGATTCCAGGATCTCGGTTGCCAGCGCGTTGCGCGCGTTGTCCAGCGGGCAGACATCCGGGCAGAAGGTATAGCCGAAATAGACCAGCGAGGGCATCGTCAGCACATCCTGGTCGGTCACCGTCTGGCCCTGACTGTTGATCAGCGTGAACGGCCCGCCAATCGACGACAGCCCGCCCTGCACCACGGTCTGCCGACAGGGCGCGAAAGGGTCGTCGCCGCCGCCGGTCCACGCGGTCAACCAGGCAGGCCGGGCCACAAACAGGCCGATCGCCACCAGAAAAACCACTGTCAGGACCGCGGCCCCGATTGCATAGGCGCGTGTCATGTGCCGCCCTCCGTTCCGTTCATCGCGTTCGCGTGCTTGATGCCCCAGCCTGCCGCGCTTATCAATGCGCGAACCCGTGACCGCGACAACAGGCCGCCAATGGACACGCCCACCCCGGGCCTCATGAACCGCGATGTCCAGGGCCATTGGGTCCGGCTGGAGACGCTGACCCGCGTGCGCTGGCTGGCGGTGGCCGGGCAGATCGCCGCGCTTCTGGCGGCGCGTTTCGTCTTTGAGCTGGAATTCGCGCTGGTCGTCTGCCTGTCGGTGGTTGGCGTTTCGGCGGTGTCGAACGTCCTCAGCGCCTTTGTCTTTCCGCGTTCGAAACGCCTGTCCGAGATCGAGGCCCTGCTGACGCTGCTGTTCGACACGACGCAACTGTCGCTGCTGCTGTTCCTGACCGGCGGCCTGAACAATCCGTTCGCGCTGTTGCTGATTGCGCCCGTGACGATTGCCGGCACCGCGCTGCAACTGCGGTCGATCCTGCTGCTGGGCGGGGCGACGACAGTGCTGGCGTCGCTGCTGGCGTTCTCGTTCGAGCCGTTGACGCTGGCCGGTGTCCCGTTGCTGCTGCCCGATCTGTTCCGCTTCGGATTCTGGTTGGCGCTGGTCATCGGGATCGTGTTCATCGGGTTCTATTCGCGCTCGATCGCCAGCGAGAAACACGCCCTGACCGAGGCCCTGCTGGCGATGCGCATGGCCTTGGCGCGCGAGCAGAAACTGACCGACCTGGGGGGCGTGGTCGCCGCCGCGGCGCACGAACTGGGCACGCCGCTGGCGACGATCCGGCTGATCTCGGGCGAGTTGATGGATGCGCTGGACGATCCCGACCTGGCCGAGGACGCCCGACTGATCCGCGAACAGACTGACCGCTGCCGTGCGATTCTGCGTTCGATGGGACAGGCCGGCAAGGACGACCTGCACATGCGCCACGCTCCGCTCGAGGCCGTGCTGGCCGATGCCGCTGCGCCGCATACCGAACGCGGCCCGCATGTGCATTTCGATCTGCTGGGGTCCGCGTCGCCGATGCCCGAGATCCAGCGCCGCCCCGAGATCCTGCACGGGCTGCGCAACCTGATCCAGAACGCGGTCGATTTCGCCCAGGGCCATGTCTGGATCGAGGCCGACTGGACCGACACCCGCATCCACCTGCGGGTGATCGACGACGGCTCAGGCTATCCCCCGCATTTGCTGGACCGCATCGGCGAACCCTATCTGCGCGATCGCCGCACCGAGGAGTCGCGCAATGATCCGCGCCCGGGCTACGAGGGGATGGGCCTGGGCCTGTTCATCGCCAAGACCTTGCTGGAACGCACCGGCGCGACCGTCCGCTTTGACAATTGCACCAGCCGCGACCGCCTGCCGCGCGGATTTTCCGGCCTCCGCTGCGGCGCGATGGCCGAAGTGACCTGGCCGCGCCGCGCGATCGAGGCCGACGCCCGCCGCGCATTGGGCGAGAACGCCCCCTTCGACAACGAGTCGTAAACGGGTCTTAACCCGGATTTAACCAATCCGGCCGAATCCTGACAGCGACTCGTGACCGTTCGCGGGGCTGGTTTCAGGAAGATCCCATGCAGATGACGTTCGCTCTTGCCCTCGTCCTGGTCGGAACTTCGGCTCTGACAGCGTTGGCCATTCTCATGATCGCCGGCGCCCTGGGCCGTCCCCGCGTGCGCGCCGCGTCCTCGTCCTTTGGCGCGGGCGGCGACACGGCCTTTCTGTTCGATGGCCAGACGCTGCTGGATGCCAACCCGCGCGGTCACCGGCTGCTCGATTCCCTGCGCCAGACCGAGGGCGAGGAAGGCACCGACTGGACCCGCCTCACCAGCCACCTGACGCGCGAATTCCCCGATCTGCCGCAGGCGCTGGCCGACCTGCCCACGAACCGGCACGCGAAGCTGTCGGGCGCCGCGGATCGTGCGACGGACCTGAGGCTGGACTGGTTCGAAGGCACGCAGCGGCTGACCCTGATCGACACCCTGGCCGAGGATGGCAGCGTTTTGCTGGATCGCCTGAGCTACCGCGCCCTGCAAGAGGAACTGACGCTGCTGCGCCAGGTCAGCGAATCCGCGCCGCTTCTGCTGTGGCGCGAAACCGGGGACGGGCAGGTCAACTGGGCCAACGGCGGCTATCTGCGTCGCGCCAGCGAATCGCAGCGTGGCGAGGGCATGTCCTGGCCGCTGCCCGCGCTGTTTCCCGCGGGCGAGCCCGGCCCCGCCACCCGCGTCGGCCTGCCCGCCACCGGCAACGCCCGCGCCGCCTGGTTCGACGTCACCCGCGTCCCCGATGGCGACACGACCCTGGTCTACGCCCTGCCCGCCGACGACGCCCACAAAGCCGAGCGCACCAAGCGCGATTTCATCCAGACGCTGACAAAGACCTTTGCCACCCTTCCGATCGGGCTTGCCGTGTTCGACCGCGCCCGCCGCTTGCAGATGTTCAACCCCGCGCTCACCGACCTGACGGGGCTAGAGCCCGAATTCCTGCTGTCCCGCCCTGGGATCGAAGGGTTCCTGAACCGGATGCGCGAGAAGCATGTCATGCCCGAACCGCGCGACTATCGCACCTGGGCGCGCCGGTTGCTCGACATCGAAACCTCGGCCCCCGGTGGCGATTTCGAGGAAACCTGGTCCCTGCCCGGCGGCCAGACCTATCGGTTTTCCGCCAGCCCGCACCCCGATGGGGCGCTGGCCTTCCTGATCGAGGACATCACCTCGGAAACCCATCTGACCCGCAATGTCCGGGCCGAAATGGAAACCAGCCAGTCGGTGCTGAACCAGTTGGACGACGCGATCGCCGTCTTTGCCCCGAACGGGCAACTGGTGCTGACCAACAACGCCTTTACCCGCCTGTGGACCCTGGAGGGCGAGGATTCGCTGGGCGCCGTCACCCTGCCCGAGGCGCTGGACAACTGGCGCGAGGCCAGCGCCGACCCTGACCTCTGGGCGCGCGTCGCCGCGCTGGGCCGCGCCGGCACGGGCGACGGTCAGCCGGTGCGCGGCGTGATGCGCATGGAGGACGGCGAGGCCCTGACCGTCGAGGCGCGGCGCACATCGACCGGCGCGCTGATGATCGCCTTTGCGCAGGACGCGGCCCCTGCCCTGACCGCCACGCCGCGCGCGCAGGTGTTGCGAGCCAGCGCCTGACCCGATTTGCCCAACAAAAAACGCCGGAACCCGTGGGTCCCGGCGTTTCCCGTGTCTTGCTGGCGGTGCGTCAGATCGAAGCTTCGATCCAGCTTTGCAGCGCGGCCTTGGGCGCGGCGCCGACCTTGTTCGCGACGATCTTGCCATCCTTCACCAGGAACAGCGCGGGAATGCCGCGAATGCCCATGGCGGCCGTCACTTGCGGATTTTCGTCCACGTTGACCTTGGCGATCTTCACCCGGCCCTCGAATTCGGTCGAGAGTTCTTCCAGCGCCGGGCCGATCTGCCGGCACGGGCCGCACCATTCGGCCCAGAAGTCGATGACGACGGGCAGGTCGCTGTTGCGCACTTCGGCATCGAAGGTCGCGTCGGTCACGGGAAAGGTAGCCATGGGGTGTCTCCTGAGAGGGGAATCTGGATCGGGCTGAAATTGCTCTGTCGATACCTATGTAGACCCCAGTTCCGGGTCAAGCCCGGCGCGGCCAAGAGCCGCGCTCGTCGCGGCCTGCGGCAACGGCATGAGGGTGGCGTTCGCTGTCCAGAGCAGCGCCGTCTCGATGCGCCGCCCGGGATAGAGCGGCGCCAGAAGATGCGCATAGGCCCCCATCTGCCTGAGCAGGCCCTCGGGCACCTGTTCGACCGTGGCGGGGATCTGCCGGTTGGATTTGAAATCGACCGCCAGCACCTGGTCCGGCCGGATCAGCAGCCGGTCGATGATCCCCCACATCGTCCGTCCCTGCCAGGTTCCCGACAGCGCGACTTCGACCAACGCGTCGCCTCCCAGAACCGGGGCCAGCGCGGGGGCGTTCAGAACGGCCAGCGCCTCGGCCAGGACCTCGGGCGCGTCAGCGGCCAGCTGCGCGCCGCGCGCCGCGCGGTCCGCGGCGGGCAAGGGCGCCAGTTCCTCGAGAAGACGATGGATCAGGCGGCCACGTTCCAGCGCGACCTCGGTCTCGTCGCCATCGCCGTGCAGCGCCTTGGCCCCCCCCAGCGCGCTGGGGGTCAGCGGCGGCGCGGCGACCCGGGCCACCGGCAGGGGCGGCAGATCGACGCCGCGCGGCGCGGGGGTGGCGGGGGCCTCGGGCCGGGTGGGCGCGGGCCAATCGCCGTGCGCGTGCCGCAGCCCCGGCCCCGTCGGCGACGCAATCGGCACTGGCGCCAGCGCCTGCATCGCCGCCGCGACACGGCCATACCAGGTTCCGTCCCCCTCGACCTCGCCGGCGCCGCAGACGATCAGCCATTTCTCGGCCCGGGTCAGCGCCACATAAAGCAACCGGTCGCTTTCCTCGTCGCGCAACTGCTTCTCGGCGGCATCGGCCTGCTGCTGGGCGTCGGTTGCCTCGGCCGCGACGGCGCGCAGGATCGGCACGCCCTGCGCCAACGCGACCGTGTTGCGGTTGGTCACCTTGCGCGCGGCGGTGTCGGGCAGAATCACGATCGGCGATTCCAGCCCTTTCGAGCCGTGCACCGTCATCACCCTGAGCCGCCGCCCAGCCGATTCGGTCTGGCGCTTGACCTCGGCGTCCGAGGCCTCGAGCCAGCCCAGAAACCCGTCCAGCGAGGGGACGTGCCCCTCCTCGTAGCTGAGCGCGAGATCGACAAAGGCCTCCAGTGCCTCGTCCACCTCGGCACCGAACCGCGCGCGGATGCGCCGCCGTCCGTCGTGCCGCGTCAGGACCCGTTCGATCAATTCATAGGGCCTGAGGAAATCCACCTGGCCGCGCAGATCGTCCAGAACGGCCCGGGTTTCGACATGGGCGGGATCGGCGCGCAGGCTTTCCCACAGATACCCGCGCCGCCCGTGCGCCAGCCGGAACAGCGCGTCCTCGCTCCATCCGAACAGGGGCGAGCGCAGCGCGACGGCAAGCGACAGGTCGTCTTCGGGCAGAGCTAGGAACCGCAACAGCGCGATCAGATCCTTGATCGCCAGTTCCTCGCCCAGGACCAGACGGTCGGCCCCGGCAATGGCCAGTCCCTGCGCCTTGCACGCACGGATCAGCGCACGGAACAACAACGCCCGCCGCCGCACCAGGATCAGCACATCGCCTTCGTGCAGGGGGCGCGGACCGTCGCGCGTGGCGATCTGTTCGCCCCGGTCGATCATGGCGCGGATTTCCGCCGCAACGGCGCGGGCCAGCACCACGTCAGGATCGTCGGCGGAAACCCGGTCCATCGGCTGGTCCCAAGGGGTTTCCTCGGGCTTTTCGGTCTTTGGCACCGGCGGCCACAGATCGACGCGCCCGGCCATCGCCGGGAAAAAGGCCAGGTGTTCCGGCGCGCCGCCCAGACCGCCCGAATCCAGCGTGAAACACTGGTCCACCAGCCGCAGCACCGCGTCCGACGACCGGAACGAGTGGCGAAGTTCCATCAACGACAACCCCTGCCCGGCATCCCCGAGCCGCTGGCGGAACCGCTCGCGCGTGGACTCGAAGCCGTGCAGATCGGCGCCCTGGAAGGAATAGATCGATTGTTTGCGGTCACCGACCACGAAGATCGTGCGCAGATCGTCGCGCGCGCCCTGCCCGGCGGTGAATTCCTGCGTCAACTGGTCAATGACCTGCCATTGTTCGGGGCTGGTGTCCTGGGCTTCGTCCACCAGGATGTGATCGATGCCGCCGTCCAGCTTGAACAGCACCCATTGCGCCACATCGCTGACGCTGAGAAGGCGGCGCGCCAGCCGGATCAGATCGTCGAAATCCAGCCAGCCGCGCTGCGCCTTGGCGGCGTCGAAGGCGGGCAGCCAGAGCCGGGCGAACCGGTGCAGGTCCCGGACCAGGGCCGCGGCCGCCAAGCCCTGGCGCCGGCTGCGCGCCCCCTCGACCCGCTCGCCCAGCGCGTCGAGGGCGGCCAGATCGTCGGGTCCGACGGTCCTGGCGGTGTCCTTGGTGATGTGCTTGCCGGTCTTGGCGGAAAAGGGCACCTTTGCCTTGGCGCCGGTGAGAAGTCGATCTTCCAGCAAAGGCAGATCCGCAAAGCCGCGCCATTGCGACAGGGTGTCGGCCAGCTTCTGGTCCATCGACGTGCCGGCGCGCAACTTGGGCACCAGGCGGGCGAACAGGTCGGCCTCGTCGCCCTGAAGAACCTCGGCTTCCAGACGGGCCTCGGAATCGCCCGGGTGCAGGCCGAACAGCGCATGGAAATCGGGCGTTTCACCGCTGAAAGCGTCTCTGTGCCTGCCGATTTCGGCCAAAAGGTCGCCAAAGGCCTCCTCGTTCAGACGTTGCAGCAAGGCGGTCATCGCGCCGGCCTCGGGTCCCCGGGCGAACCGGTCCAGCAGGTCGATTCGCAACTGTTGCAGGCTGCGTTCGTCAGCCTCGGCAAAGTCGGGCGAGACCGCGGCCTCCAGCGGAAACCGCCTGAGCAGAGACGAACAGAAAGCGTGGATCGTCTGGATCTTCAGCCCGCCGGGGGTCTCGATCGCCCGCGCAAAGAGCCGGCGCGCGCTGGCCAGCAGGTCGGTGCTGCCAGGAGGTTCGTCCAGCGCGCGCAGCGCCTCTTGCAGACGGGCGTCGGACAACATGGCCCATTCGCCCAACCGCTTGAACAGCCGGTTCTGCATCTCGCTGGCCGCGGCCTTGGTATAGGTCAGGCACAGAATCCGCTGCGGCGGCGTGCCGTTCAGCAACAGTCGCGCCACCCGGTCGATCAACACCTTGGTCTTGCCCGAGCCCGCATTGGCCGACAGCCAGGTCGACTCGTGTGGTGCGGTGGCGCGGATCTGGTTCAGCGTCGCCTCATCCATCGGCGTCCCCCACCTGCACGGTTTCGGCGGCATCGCCGGGCAGCCATTCGCCGCGCCGGGACAGCGCGTCGAAATCGCCATGATGGCGCTCCAGTTCGACGGCGCGCAGCGCGGTGAACCCCTGCCCCGGATCCCGATAGCGGTCAATCAGACCGATCAAACGGCGGCGATGGTCGTCCAGCTTCTCGGGCGCGACATCGGCCGGGACCTGTTTGAAACTGGTGCCCAACCCGATGAAGGCGGCGCTTTCCACCGCCTCGGGCGCGACGCCCTTGAAAGCCCCGGCCTCGGCCATCAGGGACAGAAAGACCAGCTGCTTGTTGAAATGTTCCTGCTGCTTGGCGCTGGGCGGCGTGCCGGTCTTGTAGTCGTAAAGCCTCAGCCGCCCGTCCGGGGCGCGGTCTATTCGGTCGGGCTGGCCGGTCAGGGTAAATGGCGGTTCCGCCAGCACCAGCGCGCCCTTTTCCTCGGTCAGGACCGGCGTTCCGTCCAGCCCCGCGTTCCAGGCGACGAACGCGCCGGCGACCCTGTTGAGCCGGGCCAGCCAGTGCAGCCGGGTGGCCTGCCAGGGGCATTCCTCTGTCAGAATCGTCTCTGCAACAGCGAAAAACGTCTCGATCGAACCCGGCGTGCCGGGGGGGTGCAGCTTTAGATAGGCATCCGGGATACGGTGCAGAACCGTCCCCCTGAGACGCGCATCGGCCTGCGGCGCCAGAGGGTCGAGCGGTCCGAGTTTCAGGATCCGCTCGGCGTAGATCGCAAAGGGGTCACGGATCAGGGTCTCGAACCGGGTGACCGGCAGGGTATTCAACCGGGCCGAGGCCGGCGGCGCCGGCGCGGGACGGGGGTTGCGTTGCGCGCAGGCTGCCGGAACCTGCCGCAAATCGGATTCAAGTGTCATGGCCAGATCCAGCCATTGCCGCCCGCGTTCGCGCATCGCTTGCAACGCCACATCGCCGCCTTGCGCGGGAAGGCCGCCGATCAGGTTGAGCAACCGATTCAGCCAGCGCGAGGGGACGGTCTCGGCCTCGGCGTCCCTGGTGGCGCGGCTGAGCACGACCTCGGGCGCACCGGCGGCCTGCTGAAAGTCATGCGCCGACAGCCCGATTTGGCGTTCGGGCAACAACAGCCCGGCCTCCAATCGCATCCGGCGGTTGAACCATGGGTCGGGGCGTGGGGCGGCGGGCCAGGTGCCCTCGGTCAGGCCACCCAACACAACCAGATCCGCACCCTGCGCGCGCGCCTCGAGCGTGCCCCAGATCATGACGCGCGGATCGCTTTCGCGACTTTCGCGAACCTCTCGGCCAACGAAAAGCGTCTCTAACAAGGCGGAATAGTCAAAGGAAAGCATCGTCCCGCTGAGGTCGGACTCGGCCGCGAGATCGTCGAAAAGGGCGCGGGCCTCGATCCCGGCGGCCTCGGTCCACAACTCGCCGGTGCCGGTGCCGGTGACGCCGGCGGCAAGCCCGCTCGCCAGGATCTGGTGCGCGCCGACCCAGTCCGACAGGGGGCGCTCACCCTCGCCCGGAAGGCTCTGAATCAGGGAAATCAACCAGTCCGACCAGGGCGCGCGATCCTCGGTCCGGGCCGCCCAGGCGGACAGCGCGGCGGCATCGGGATAGGGGATCGTATTCCGCCTGAGATGCAGCTCCAGATCGCGCGTGTGGCGCAAATGCGTGCCCCGATCAGCCGCGCTGTGTGCGATCGGGTGCTTGAGCAGCGCGATCAGCGCCTCGGCGCTGGCGTTGCCGCCCAGCAAGGCCGCGGTCTGCCGCAGGAATCGCCCCGGAGCGGACAGCGAAAGCGGCCGCCCGGCGCTGTCGTCCGGGCGAATGTGCCACCGGTCCAGCGCGGCCGTGACCCGCCGCGCAAGGGCCCGATCCGGCGTTATCAGAGCCGCTTTCTTGCCGCTCACCGCCGCGTCGCGCAGGCAGAGCGCGATGGCGAGAGCCTCGTGCCGGGGGGTGCGCGCCTCGATCAGCGTCAGCCCGGCGGTGGCGTGATCCAGCACGCCCAGGCCCGGGCCATCCTGCAACCATTGATCGGTCACGGGCGCGGGACGCAATGCGAGCGAAATCAACGCATTGCGCGCCGATCCTGCAACCCTTTCGGTCGCCCAGGGCCGAACCGGACGGAACCGCACATAGCGAAACTGGGGGTGGTCCTCGGCCGTGAGCGGATTATCCAGTGTTTCCCAGACCTTGTCAGGCATCGTGACATCGTGGCCAGGCAGCACCAGCGCCCCTTGCGGCAAACGGGCGACGGCGTGCATCAACAACGCCGTGGGGCCGCGGGACCCGGTGGACCCCGCAACGATCAGCGGATGCGCAGGCGGCGCCTGGTCCCACTGCGCCAGCAACCGCTGAACCGCCGCCCTGAGCCTCGCCTGCGGCCCCGAGGCCGGACCGAGAAACCGCGCGATCAACCGAATGAAGCGCAGCGAGCGATCCCAATGCTGCGAATGCTGGCTGACGTCCAGCGTGTCGAGCCTGTCCAGCGGCACCCCCTCGCCCTGCATCTCGTCCAGCAGGGAAAACAGGCTCTCGGCCAGCGAAAACGCGGCCGAGGTCGGCCCCAGGTCAGGTTGGCTGTGCAACAGTTGGCGGATCAGTTGCGCCAGTTCCAGCCGCGCGCGCAGGGGCGCGGTCGCGCCCTCGGCCAGGTCCGAGATCAGGCGGATGCGCGGCAGGAACCCGGGGCCGTGCTCGATCATGGCGTCGCGCAGCCGGGCCTGCATCCGCGCGGTGTTGACCAGAACCTCGACCCGGGCCATCGCGTCGGGCGGGTGTCCCTGCAAGCGGTCGCGCAACCCCTGCGCCAGAACCCGAGGAAAATCGGCGCCGGGCGGCACACCGAAAACGCGCGGTTCGGGGCTGGGATCAAACATCGCGCAAACGGTCCTTCCAGTCGCCGCCCGTGGCGGACAGGCTCACGCTGCGACCGTCGCCTTGAAGCGAAAATCGCAACGTCAGAGCCGATTCCGGCCGGTCCCGACCCAGCTTCTCGGGCCATTCGACCAGGCAAAGCGCGGTGTCGAAGGCATCGATCAAACCCAGTTCGACAGCCTCGTCGGGATGCGACAGCCGGTAAAGGTCGGCGTGCCAGATCTCGAACCCGACATCGTAGGTCTGCACCAAGGTAAAGGTCGGCGAGGGCACGTCCTCGACCGCGCCCAGCGCATGGATCAGCGCGCGGGCGAAATGGGTCTTTCCGGCGCCGATCTGACCCTCGAGCAGCAGCACGTCGCCAGGCCCGAGAACCGGCACCAGGCGCTGGGCAAAGGCATCGGTGGCGGCCGGATCGGGCAGGAAGATCGGGGTATGCAGCGGCGTCATGGCCGCAGCTTATCGCCCGATCCGCGGCCCCGCCAGAGGGGGTTCTTGCGGCAATGCGCCCCCACCGCCATATAGGGCACAACAGAGGAAAGGCATGGATATGGCAGACGACAGCTTTCCGGGATGGCACGGCACGACGATCCTGGCGGTGCGCCGGGGCGGCGAAGTGGTGGTCGCGGGCGACGGGCAGGTCAGCCTGGGGCAGACCGTCATCAAGGGCACCGCGCGCAAGGTGCGGCGCATCGGTCCGCCGGGCCGCGAGGTGGTCGTCGGTTTTGCCGGATCGACCGCCGACGCCTTTACCCTGCTGGAACGGCTGGAGAAAAAGCTCGAGGCGACGCCCGGGCAACTGGCGCGCGCCTGTGTCGATCTGGCAAAGGACTGGCGCACCGACAAGTATCTGCAAAAACTCGAGGCGATGCTGATCGTCACCGATGGCCAGGAACTGCTGGTGGTGACCGGCGCGGGCGATGTGCTCGAGCCGGAATACGACGTGGCGGCCATCGGTTCGGGCGGGAATTTCGCGGCCGCCGCCGCGCGCGGGTTGATGGAGACCGACCTCGGGGCCGAGGACGTCGCCCGCAAGGCAATGGCCATCGCGGCGTCGATCTGTGTCTATACCAACGGCAACCTGACGGTGGAGACCATCCGCAAATGACCGACCTGACCCCCCGCGAAATCGTCAGCGAACTGGATCGATTCATCATCGGACAGGCCGAGGCCAAGCGCGCCGTCGCGGTCGCCCTGCGCAACCGCTGGCGACGCAAGCATCTGGCGCCCGAACTGCGCGACGAGGTCTATCCGAAGAACATCCTGATGATCGGCCCGACCGGCGTCGGCAAGACCGAGATCAGCCGCCGGTTGGCGAAACTGGCCAAGGCCCCGTTTCTCAAGGTCGAAGCGACCAAGTTCACCGAGGTCGGCTATGTCGGCCGCGATGTGGAACAGATCGTCCGGGATCTGGTGGATGCGGCAATGGTCATGACGCGCGACGCGATGCGCGACGATGTGCGCGCCCGCGCCCAGCAAAACGCCGAAGAGCGCGTGCTGGACGCAATCGCCGGAAAGGACGCGCGTTCCGGCACCCGCGATCTGTTCCGCAAGAAGCTGCGCGCGGGCGAGCTGGACGATACGGTCATCGAACTGGATATCGCCGAGGCCGGCCCCCAGATGCCGATGTTCGAAATGCCGGGTATGCCGGCGCAGGGGATGAACCTGGGCGACCTGTTCGGCAAGGCGTTCGGCGGGCGCCGGGTGAAAAAGCGCATGACCGTGTCGGAAAGCCATGAGATCCTGCTGAGCGAGGAAGCCGACAAGCTTCTGGACGAGGACACCGTCAAGGCCGCCGCGCTGGAGGCTGTCGAACAGAACGGCATCGTGTTCCTGGATGAGATCGACAAGGTGTGCGCCCGGGCGGAAACGCGCGGCGCCGATGTCAGCCGCGAGGGCGTGCAGCGCGATCTGTTGCCGCTGATCGAGGGCACGACCGTCAGCACCAAGCACGGGCCGGTCAAGACCGACCACATCCTGTTCATCGCCTCGGGCGCGTTCCATGTGGCCAAACCGTCGGACCTGTTGCCCGAGTTGCAAGGGCGCCTGCCGATCCGGGTAGAGCTGCGCGCACTGACCGAGGAAGACTTCGTCCGCATCCTGACCGAGCCGGACAATGCCCTGACGCTGCAATATTCCGCCCTGATGGGTACCGAGGACGTCACCGTCACCTTTACCGACGACGGCATCCGCGCCCTGGCGCAGATCGCGGCCGAGGTGAACCGCTCGGTCGAAAACATCGGCGCGCGCCGTCTCTATACGGTGATGGAGCGCGTGTTCGAGGACCTCTCGTTTGCCGCGCCTGACCGGGGGGGCCAGTCGGTCACGGTGGACGCCGCCTTTGTCGAAGAAAACATCGGAGAACTGGCGCGCTCGACCGACCTCAGCCGCTACGTTCTCTGACGCGTCTGGGGGGAAACCTGGGGCTCGGGGGTCAGAAAGGGTGCAAGGCGTTCGCGCACGGCATCGGGCATGGTCGCCGATTTGCGCGTTTTCGGATCGAAGAAGACCTCGGTCAGGTCATAGGTCGCGTGCAGAACGCCGGTTTCCGCGTGGATCATGCGCAGATGAAAGGTCATCGACCGGCCCCCCAGCCGGCGGACCGTGCCGTCGATGACAAACCCGTCGCCGGCCTTCAGCTCACGGATGAAACTGGTTTCCGCCCTGGCCGAGACAATGTGAACGCCGTGCTCTTTCAGCATCCAGGACACCGGAATGCCCAGCGCGGTGTAGAGAAAAAAGGACGCGTCGTCGAAAAAAGGCGCGTAATGGCGCACGTTCATGTGGCCGAAGATGTCGTGATGCCAGGGGTGCACCACGCCGCGCAGCAGTTCGGGGCGCTGGTCAGGCATTGAGGCTCCGTTTTTCGATGAAGTGGCCGTAGAGCGTGGTCAGGATCGAAACGCCGCAAAGCATGGTGATCCATTGCCCCGCCGTGTTCCAGACCATGCCCAGAACGAACGAGCCGCGCATCAGGATCGGTGTCGGCAGGCCCAGCAACGCATTGGCCAGCGTGGTCACGAAGGCCAGCACCAGAAGCGGCCAGAATGCCCCGCGCGTGGCGGCCCAGGCCTGTTTGACCGACAGACGTTCGCCCACCGCCGCGGCCGGAAGAATGAGCGACACACGATACGAAATCAGCACGATCGGCAGGATCAGCAACACCAGGGTCAGCAACCAGACGAAACGCGCCGCGCCCGGGCCCAGGGCCTGAACGACCAGAAAACCCAGGAACCCCACCACCGCGCCCAGCGCCACGCCGACCAGCATCAGGGTCAGCGTCAGCACGATACCGGCAACCAGATAGCGCCAGACCGCGGCGCCGTTCCAGCGCGGGCCCGTGGGGGTCGGGTATTCCTCGAGCAGGATGAAACGGTGCCAGGCGACGGCCGACCACAGAAAAGCCACGGCAACCAGGATCACCGCGACGAACGCCACCAGCCCGCCACCCGCACCCAGGCGTGACGGCTCCAGCGTTCCCGGGTGCTCGATCATTCCCAGCGAGGGCGCCAGCGTGGCCGACAGCACCGCCAGCGCGACCAGGGTGACCCCCAGAGGCAGGCTGACCCGCAGCGCCGCGCCGAAATTGCCCAGAATCATCCTGAGCGCGTGCAAGAACAGTTGAAAGCCCAGCATGAATTCCCCGCGCCATGACCCTGCGGACCAGTCTTTGCGGCCCTTCCGGGGATGTCAATCGCTGCCAGGTGTTGCGCCGGTTTCGCAAAGACGATAGCGAAGGCGCGATCCAAACATGGAGTTCTCTCATGTCCGCGCCCAAGAAAGTCGTGCTGGCCTATTCCGGCGGGCTCGATACCTCGATCATCCTGAAATGGCTGCAAACCGAATACGGCTGCGAAGTGGTCACCTTCACCGCCGACCTCGGCCAGGGCGAGGAACTGGAGCCCGCGCGCGCCAAGGCGCTGATGCTGGGCATCAAGGAAGAGAACATCCACATCGTCGATGTGCGCGAGGAATTCGTGCGCGATTTCGTGTTCCCGATGTTCCGCGCCAACGCGGTCTACGAGGGGCTTTATCTGCTGGGCACGTCGATCGCGCGGCCCCTGATCTCCAAGCACCTGGTCGAACTGGCGCATGAACATGGCGCCGACGCCGTGGCGCATGGGGCCACCGGCAAGGGCAACGATCAGGTCCGGTTCGAACTGTCCGCCCTGGCGCTGGACCCGTCGATCCAGGTGATCGCGCCCTGGCGGATCTGGGATCTGTCCTCGCGCACGAAACTGTTGGAATTCGCGGAACAGAACCAGATTCCGATCGCCAAGAACAAGCGCGGCGAGGCGCCCTTCTCGGTCGATGCGAACCTTCTGCACACCTCGTCCGAGGGCACGGTGCTGGAGGACCCGGGCGTCGAGGCCCCCGATTACGTCGCCCAGCGCATCGTCGCGGTCGAGGATGCGCCGAACGAGCCCGAGTTCATCGAGGTCACCTTTGAACAAGGCGACGCCGTGGCGATCAACGGCGAGACGCTGTCGCCCGCAACGCTGCTGACCCGGCTGAACGAACTGGGCGCCAAGCATGGCATCGGCCTGCTGGACTTTGTCGAAAACCGCTTTGTCGGGATGAAGTCGCGCGGTGTCTACGAAACCCCCGGCGGCACGATCCTGCTGGAGGCGCATCGCGGCATCGAGCAGATCACGCTGGACGCGGGCGCGGGCCATCTGAAGGATTCGATCATGCCGCGCTATGCGGAACTGATCTACAACGGGTTCTGGTTCTCGCCCGAACGCGAGGCGCTGCAAGCCCTGATCGACAAGACGCAAGAGCACGTCACCGGCACGGTGAAGCTGAAACTCTACAAGGGCGTGGCGCGGACGGTCGCTCGCTGGTCGGATCATTCGCTCTACAGCGAAAAGCATGTGACCTTTGAAGAGGACGCGGGCGCCTATGACCAGAAGGACGCCGCCGGCTTCATCCGCCTGAACGCGCTGCGCTTGAAACTGATCGCGACGCGGAATGCGCGGGTCGCTGGCAAGTAAGCGCCACGCGGCGGCAAGGCAAAGGGCGGGTTGCGGCGACGCGGCCCGCCTTTTTCGTCAGAAAACCAGCGCCGCCAGACCGAGCCACATCAGCGAACCGACCATCATCGCCACCACCAGCGCACCGCCGGCAGACAGGGACGCGCCGCGATGTTCCGGCGCGGCGACATAATCGGCGGTTTCGACCTGCGTGTTCATGACGGCCCCTTTCAGAGTTTTCCGCAGCGTGGCGGCAATCCCTGAATGAAGGGTGAATCGGGACGAAAAAATGGCGCTGATGCGAAGATTTGAGGGTCAGTCGCGGCCCAGAAGCACGGCGACCTCGGCCCTGCGGGGCATCGCGCCGGCCGCACCGGGGCGGGTCACCTGCAACGCAGCCGCCGCGGCGGCGTAGCGCAGCGCCTGTTCGGGCGCGTCGCCCTGGTCCAGCGCGGCGGCCAGAGACCCCGCGAAACAGTCGCCGGCGCCTGTCGTGTCCACCGCGGTCACCGCGAATGCGGGCACGAAAAGCGGCTCTGCGCCGTCGGAAATCCACTCGGCCCCGGCGGCGCCCCGGGTCACGATCACGGCCTGCACCGGCAGATCGGTCAGCGCCCGGCCGGTCGCCTGCATCAGCGCCCGGGCCTCGCCCGCGTTGACCAGCAGATGCGTCACATGGGGCAGAACCGCCAGCAGGGGCTCAAGCGCAAAGGGAGCGGCGGAATAGAAAACCGCCATGCCGCGCGCCCGGGCCAGCTGCGCGGCGTCCACCTGGTGCGAGGTTTCGTTTTGCAGCATCAGGATGTCGCCCGGGCCGCCCTGCGCCAGCGCAGCGGCGATGCGGCCCGGGTCTTGCGCCAGATTGGCGCCCGAACTGATGATGATCTGGTTTTCGCCCGCATCGTCCACGGCAACGATGGCGTGCCCCGTCCCCTGCGCCACGCGGGCGATGTGGTCCAGGGAAACGCCCTGGGCCGTCAGGGCGGACTCGATCCAGGCATCCCCCTGCCCCACGGCACCGATATGGACAACCTTCGCCCCGGCCCTCAGCGCCGCGACGCTCTGGTTCACGCCCTTGCCGCCCAGGCCGGACACATGGCTGCGCGCGGACAGCGTTTCCCCGGCCCGTGGCAAGGCCTCCAGCCGATACACATGGTCGATGTTGATCGAACCCAGGCAAAAGACCGTCATTTCGACGTCAGACCCACGCGGCAGGCGGCCATGACGGCCATGTTCATGATGTCGTTGACCGTCGCCCCCGTGGACAGGATCTGAATAGGCTTTGGCACCCCGGTCAGGATCGGGCCGATGACCGTGGCACCGGCCATTTCCTGCATCAGCTTGACCGAGATCGAGGCCGAGTGCCGCGCCGGCACCACCAGGATGTTCGCCGGGCCGGTCAGCCGAGAGAACGGATAATGCGCCGCCGCATTGGCGTTCAGCGCCACGTCCACGGTCATCTCGCCCTCGTATTCGAAATCGACGCCGCGGCGATCCAGAACGTCCGGCGCGAGATGCATCTTCTGCGCGCGTTCCGACACCGGATACCCGAATGTCGAGAAGCTGACAAAGGCCACGCGTGGCTCAAGTCCCAGGGACCGCGCCACACCGGCGGCGCGGGTGGCGATGTCGGCAAGGTCGTCTTCCTCGGGCCATTCGTGCACCAATGTGTCGGCGATCAGAACGATGCGCCCCTTGTGCAGCAGCGCCGAGACACCGACCGCCCCGTCCTGCGCCCGGGCGTCGAAGACATGGTTGATCATGTCCATGACCAAGGCCGACTTGCGCGTCGCACCGGTGACCAGCCCGTCGCCATGGCCATGCGCCAGCATCAACGCGGAAAAGATGTGCCGGTCGCGCGTGGCCATCCGGTGAACATCGCGCTGATCGAAGCCTTTGCGCTGCAAGCGTTTGTAAAGAAAAGACTTATAGGCATCCAGGTGGCGGCTGTTGGCGGCGTTGACAATGCTGAGTTCGCGCACCGCGTCGCCCAGACCGGCGGTTTCGAGGCGCCGCTTCACGTCCTCGTCCTGACCCACGACCAGCGCCTTTCCCAGGCCCGCCCGTTGATAGGCGACCGCCGCGCGCAACACGCGCTCGTCGTCGCCCTCGGCAAAGATCATGCGGGACTGGGCCTGTCGCGCGCGCGCGAACAGG
>Ga0116152_10001712_pt1 | contig 17989 bp, 11 predicted proteins | sample AD_UKC119_MetaG_FD_89894 | JGI IMG/M metagenome (GOLD analysis project Ga0116152, IMG submission 89894) | Active sludge microbial communities of municipal wastewater-treating anaerobic digesters from Hong Kong - AD_UKC119_MetaG | ecosystem: Engineered > Bioreactor > Anaerobic > Digestate... | reverse complement strand
GTTTGACGACGAACCTTCCAGTTGCGGCGTTCGAGTGATATTGCGCCAGATCATTTCTCCACAAATGGCGTCTTCCAAATCCAGGGTAACCGAATTGTTATTGCTCGTAAAGGAGTTCTCATCAAATACCACCACATCGCCAGCAGAAGGAATGCAGGAACCGCCAGCCCCGCCGCTGGTTGCAGACCAATGCATGGGATCCGACCAGTTACCGGTACCTCCTACCCAAAAAAGCGTGGTTGCAGCCAGGTTGGTGAATTGCCAGCCGCTGTTGCTGCCCAGATCGGAGCTCATATCTGCGGTAATCGTCCCACCGTTGACCTCAATGCCCTGCACGTTAAGATAAGATAAGGCCACGTTGCCACCAATAGTCCACCGGGCCGGGTTATTCGGCGTAGTACTCTGGATGGTAACCGGTTGGGCGCATGAGGCCATGACTTCCAAGGTGCCGATGTCGGTCGTCGTACCCGCTTCAAAACGGTATGCCTTACCGGCATTCAGTCGCAAAGTACCAATCGTGTTTCCATTGAAGCCGACCGTACCGTTATTGTTAAAGCGCAGGACATTCAAATCAAAGGGGCCAAAGCCATCGGAATAGCCATCCCGGATGAAACTCAGATAACCAGATCCGGTTGACGAAGAGAAATACACTTCGTTCAGGTATACTTTCGAAGCGGAGGTTGCGATCAGATCGGTCCGGTCACCAGAAAGCTCAACGATCGAGGTTCCCGGTTGAATGGTCAGAAAATCGCCCATAATTTGGGCTGGATAGCGATAATAATAGTTTTGCAGCAGTCGCCCATTTTGTGTGACGACCAGATGAGATCCGCCAAGAGACCAGGTGGACTGAATCAAGGGCATTAACTCGAGATATCCTGCCTCCATATCAAAATCCGCTGTGGTCAAACTCCCTCCGGTACAGAGTAAGGTGCTGTCAGCGGCAATACTTGATGCGAGCGTCCACGCGCTGCTGCTCCCCCCTTTGAAATTTAAATTCCGCCGGATCCGGAAGCCTGCCATATCAATGATTAACCCGCCTTCATTACCCTCAAAGGTTACATCGCCCAGATGGTTGTATTGCATGGCTGGGATGAGGGTCATCGAGCCCGAAATATTAATGGCCTGAAGCGCCGTGCCTGATAATCGAGGGTTACCGGTTGCCCCGGTCCAGTTCATATCCCGGCAATAAATGTTGGGTGCGTCAATGGTGACCGTCTGATTGGCTCCGGTAAAACTGTTTGCGTCAAAGAATACATTATCCGCCCCGGAGGGGACGGTGTTATGCTGCGTGGTACCTCCTGATGCAGTCCTCCAGTGGGTTATGTCCGACCAGTTACCATTTCCTCCCACCCAATAGTAATCCGCAGCTGAAAGAGCAGGTAATTGTAATGCACTCAGCACAAATAAAATCAGTAACCTCAGGGTATTACGCATTGTGTTCACATTTATTTCATCAGCCAGGCAAAGCAAATATAACCCGAAACACCCTGATCGTCAAATTGTTAACAGGCTCACCCCCCACTTCAAGAGCGAAGAATACTCGGGCGCCAACCATAGAAAATAAGAATTGGATATGTAATTTGGTGTTTGAACCACGCCGGCTCGTGAACGCCTATTCGATTTTGTAACATTTATTTCTGCAGAAATTTTCAATGAATTATGAAGAAGGTGATTTTGTCCATCCTGGGCGTTGTATTACTCTTTGCCCTTTTTATTCTGGTAAAAACGATCACTTTTAAGGCCGATAACCCCGACAGCACTCCGGTAACTCCGATAGAGGTCACGGACGATGCTTTGCTCCGGCTGCAAAAAGCCATCCAATTCAAAACCATTTCCTATGGCTATCCGGGGCAGCCGGATTCGGTGGAGTTTACCGGTTTTCACCAGTTTCTTGCAGCGGCTTTCCCGCTGTGCGACTCCCTGCTGGAAAAGAAAACCATCCAATACAGTTTGCTCTACAAATGGCCAGGTAGTAATCCATCGCTCAAACCCATCGTTTTGATGTCCCATATGGATGTAGTGCCCGTAGATGAAGGCACCCTGGATAACTGGGAAGCTCCACCTTTTTCCGGTGAAATTAAAAATGGCATGATCTACGGCCGGGGCAGCATGGATGACAAAGTAAGCCTGATGGCTATCATGGAATCGGTCGAAATGTTACTTCAATCCGGATTTCAACCCGATCGCACCATCTACCTGGCATTTGGTCACGATGAAGAAATCGGTGGAGAACAAGGCGCCGGATCCATAGCCAAGTATCTGGAAAGTCAGGGAGTTCAGTTGGAATTTGTCCTTGACGAGGGAGGATTGGTGATGGAGGGACTGATCACCGGATCGGACCGGCCCGTGGCGATGATCAACGTAGCAGAAAAAGGTTACGTATCCTTTGAATTATCGATAACCACCCCGGGAGGTCACTCTTCGATGCCGACTCCCGATAATACCATCGGGTCCCTGGCCAGAGCTATCACCAAGCTGGAAGATCATCAATTCCCGTACAAGAGCATCCCTTTGCTAAAAGCACAAATGGCGAAAATGGGCCCTTATTATCCCTTTACCCAAAAAATGGCTTTTGCGAATAGCTGGCTATTTGGCAAGAAAATACTCGAAGTGCTCAATGCACATACGACCACAGCGCCAACTATATTTAAAGGGGGAGTTAAAGACAACATCATTCCGACAAGTGCGAGCGCTGTCGTGAATTTCCGGGTGATGACCGGTGAAACCACGGAAGAGGTGTTGCAACACATCATCTCGACCATTGATGATGATCGCATCACCGTTAAGTCCGTGACCAATCGAAACGAACCGTCACCGGTTTCAGATTTCGAAGCATCAAGTTATAAGACAATTGAAAAAACCGTCCAACAATTGTGGCCGGATATGGTGGTTACACCCGGATTAATCAGTGGCGGTACGGATACCAAACATTATCAGCCCATCTCTGAAAATGCCTACCGGTTCTTTCCCATTCGTGTATCTATGGCTGGCATTACAGGCTTTCATGGGATTAACGAGCATCTTGCCACGGATAATTATAAGGAGATTGTACAGTTCTACCATTTATTTATTCGGAACCAGAACGAATAGCAAAGTGGTATCGTGGATGGTACTATTAAGTGCTCAAGGGGACGCTGGCCAATCCCTCCTTTTATTCAGGCAATGAATCGGCCAACGACCTCCTTGCAGCCGGTCAGGGTTCATCTGGACTTTCCAACCATGACCGACAGGACAAGCCAGATAATCAGAGCGATCAGGTAAATGATGACTCCATAAATGGTTGTAATCATTGAAACCTTCAATCCACCCATTACCAGTGCAGGAGACACATCGCCGGCGCCTTCGATAGCGCTAAAAGCCTGATAAAGGCCAATCAACTGACCCAAAATACCCATGATCATTGCAAATAATCCAAGTGATTTTCCATGGCTGAGTTTTGCCAATGCTGCTTTGGGTTCGCTTCCGTTGCGGTATGCCAGGAAGGTAACCACATACCAGGCAATCATAGCCAGTAATAAAATGGTCAAAATGCCCATTAGGAGCGGGCCGCCCATGTTAAAGAGATCTTTCATAATTGATCATTTCGTTGATGTTAAATTGCAAGGCTAAATTACCCTGCGGATGTCTGAACCTGCAAGGTCGTATCCGGTCGAAAACAGGTCGTTTACCGACCAGGACATATCGGCTGTCAATAATTACCGACATTGCAGTCAAATCGGCGTCAGAAATGCGCAATAAATCACCAGAATCGATTTACCACATCATCTATTGGGCTTTCGTCCTGTTATTCCTTACGGTCCTCTTCGGACGATCCTGGAATAATAATCTGGCAGCTTTTTATTTCATTGCCATGCTGTTACCCATCGTACTGGGGACATCCTACTTTTTTAATTATTACCTGGTCCCCAGATTCCTTTTAAAAAAAGAATACTTCCGGTTTGGACTGTATACTTTTTACGCCCTGGTGGTATCCCTTTATCTGGAGACTATCGTCCTGATGTTCTCATTTATTTACCTGGGCAACTTTAGTTTCCACAACCTCAACCCCAATGCGTCCGACACGTTGATCCTGGCCGTCGTTCTCTATTTTTTAGTCTTCCTTGGGTCATTCCTTTTACTGCTTCAACAAGTGGGCGACCACAAAAAAAAGATCAATGAGCTGCTTCTTGAAAAATCAAAACAGGAGGAACCCTATCTGGAAGTCTTATCCAACCGCAAAATGGCCAAAATTCTGTACCGGGACATAGAATATATTGAAAGCCATTCCGACTATGTTTCTATCCATACCTCAGCAGAATCCATTCTCACCAAAGAAAAGATCAGTCATCTGGCGGAGTCCCTGCCTTCCAAATTCCTTCGAATCCACCGTTCATTTATTGTAAACAAGGACAAGATCACCAGCTATTCAAACCAGGAGATCTCCGTAGGGGAAACACAACTGAATATTGGCCGGAGTTATAAAAAGGAGGTCCAGGAAGCCCTCAAAGGCTAAAAAAATTGACTTATGCAACTACGGCCTCAATATCGATGACTAACTGACAAGGGGTAAATCCGGTTACGTATAGGCAGTTCGCATCCAGTTTTGGCAAAGCACCTCTCAACTGAGTCCAACGATGCTGAAGCTGCCCTCCGGTGATGCGGATGGCATCCTTCCCGCTTTCGTAAATGACCTCCCGATCCTGCCACAAGAATGATTCCGGATCATTCGGAATCATCCCGGCCCCGGTGAGGTGACCTCCCTTGCGAAAGCCCAGTTCAAGGGCCACCGGCACACCATCCGTTCCTGTCAGGTCAATCTTCAGCCGGATGCCATGGTTGATTTCAAATACACTGCAGGCATAGTGTATGGTTTGGATTTCGCTCTGGGGCCGCTCCTCCCTGGGCATGGCCTCCCAAGAACCATCCCGGTCGATAAATTCCTTGGCAATGGGTTGATAGTAAGGTCCGGATAAGCTTTGTTTTAACTGTATTTCATCATCCGTAACGGCCATTTCCGAAGCGACAAACTGTCCTTTACCAAAAAAGGAAGTGGCTAGCCGTACCGCCTGGAGTACACACTCGCCATGCTGAAAGGTCAGCAAGGCGGCATTATCCCGCAGGATCGTAGCATCCCAATTCCCACGCCGCAATCGCACCATTGCGGAATTCGGAAAATAAGTCCGGTACTGGTTGGGTAATGGCGACAAACCATAATGCCTATACAGGTCCGGCTTCTCCATCAGATATGGGAGGTAACCGGAAAGCTCTTTCGGCCCGTACAGATCTTCCAACTGACGAACCATGGCACCGAAGGTTTTATCATTATCCTGATTGGCAAGGTATAAATAAGGATAATAATAAGGGACCGGTGTCCTGGCCAGATACTGGTCTTGTCTTCTGGAAGACTCGGTGACAATTTCACCATTGGGATGCAGGAGCTCCAGCGTCATCGTCAGGTTCCTGCGTACCGGAATTAGCAATTCAGGGCGATCCAGGATCCGGGCGATGGTGATCAGGCAGCGATCGGTGAGCGGTGAATAGACAGCTGTACTCCGTTCCGTAAACTGTCCGTCCGGATCAATATCAATGCCCTCACCTAACCATTGTCCGATTCGATTGGTGTATTTGGCATCTGGCATAAGTGCATGTATTCTGGCCAGCGCCATGCTGACTACCCAACGATGGTTGGGTGTATGGATACCGCCCACGGTGAGAATATCCCCGGCTTTCTGTAGAAATTTTCGCAGTTCCAGGAGCAATGCATCGGTTTCTCCAGCCAGGTCCTGCAGTAACCCCATGCTGATTGCCATGGGCTCAACGACAAAAGCTGTATCGGGAGGTGAATGAAAATTAGTCGTGAGCAGATCAATGGATCCATCGTCATGTTGCACCTGGCGTAAAAATCCGGCAGCCCGCAGCATCCGGTCCAGCAGCAGACTGCTTTTATAATACCTTGACTCAAGATTGATATAGGAGCAAGTAAGCCGCTGGATAAATCCGGCTGCAGAACCCGCATGGTAAAGATCGTAGGCATCGGGTATGCCCCCATAATTGACCGACGAAGCGTCCAGGGACTGGCGTCGAAGGAGGGTATCCACCTGAAGATCATTGTCCTGGATCAGCGCTGTCAACCAGGCTTCACTCGGACCATTGGCTCGTTTAAACCCTGACAGATGCCATACCGGCAGGCCCATTCCAACGAGCGCTGCCTGGTTCAGGAAGGTCCTGCGTTCCATTTGTTTTTTCGATGTTGTTGATTTGGAAGGTAATGGAAAATAGGGATTATCCTTGCGTATAATTTCAGTACTCTCAAGCAACATTCGACTTTCACTCCAGAAAACCTACTTACCCGGGTGTTTCATTAATTGCTCGCCAAGGCGCAATAAGTTTTCATTAGGCATAAATGCACCTGAACCTTTGATAGCCCTTTTCCTTTGACCTGCTTTTAGATCATGTCTTCCGGGCGGACCCAGGCATCAAAATCTTTCTCAGTGACATAACCCAGAGCTATGGCTGCTTCCTTCAGCGTGGAACCTTCCTTATGCGCTTTTTTCGCAATTTCAGCGGCTTTGTCGTAGCCGATTTTGGTATTTAAAGCGGTTACCAGCATCAGGGAATTATTGAGGTTATATTTGATCCGGTCATAATTGGGCTCGATACCGACTGCGCAGTGGTCGTTAAAGCTATGACAGGCATCGGCAATCAAACGCGCCGAGAAAAGGAAGTTGAAAATGATGACTGGTTTAAAGACGTTTAGTTCAAAATGGCCGTTCATTCCACCAATGTTGATGGCTACGTCATTGCCCAATACCTGAGCCATGGCCATTGTCATCGCTTCCGACTGGGTTGGATTTACTTTACCTGGCATGATGGAAGAACCGGGTTCATTCGAGGGGATGATGATCTCTCCGATCCCGCAACGCGGTCCGGATGCCAATAACCTGATGTCATTGGCAATTTTGAATAACGAAACGGCGACAGTTTTCAGGGCACCGTGGGCTTCCACCACCGCATCGTGTGCGGCCAGTGATTCAAATTTATTGGGCGCTGTTTTAAAGGGCAAACCCGTTAAATTGGCTATTTTCTCTGCAACCAGTTTGGCATATCCTTTTGGCGTGTTCAGTCCAGTACCGACTGCGGTGCCTCCTAAAGCCAGTTCTGCCAAATGCTTGTAACTGTTCTTAATCGCAGCGATTCCATGGCTTAGCTGTGCGGCATACCCGGAGAGTTCCTGGCCAAGGGTCAACGGCGTGGCATCCATCAGGTGTGTACGGCCAATCTTAACGACCTTCTTAAACGCTTTGGCCTTCTCATCCAGCGTTTTTTGCAAAACTTCCAGCGCTGGCACGGTGTGCTCGACCAGATATTGATAGGCCGCGATATTCATTGCCGTGGGGAAAGTATCGTTGGAGGATTGCGATTTATTCACATCATCGTTGGGATGGAGTACTTTGGCAGAATCATCCAAAGCCCCGCCCTGCATTACGTGGGCCCGATTGGCAATAACCTCATTGACGTTCATGTTGGATTGGGTCCCTGACCCGGTCTGCCAGACCACCAGGGGAAACTGATCGTCCAATTTGCCGGCCAGGATTTCATCACAAACCTGCTGGATCATTTTTGCTTTTTTCTTGGGAAGCACGCCCAGTTCTTCATTGGTTTGGGCAGCAGCTTTTTTCAGGATTGCAAATGCGTTAATGACTTCTTTTGGAATGTGCTGTCCTCCGATACGGAAGTTTTCACTGGAGCGTTGCGTTTGAGCTGCCCAATATTTATCGGCCGGTACCTGTACGTATCCGAGACTGTCCTTTTCCTTACGATATTTCATGTGCTGGTGGCTTTTTTATTGTTCCCGGCAAAGGTACTAAAAGCTCCTGCCACCAGGAAAGATGATCATCATCAAAGGCCTGCACTATCCAGCTCATCGAAGGCCGTTGACAACGATCCTGTGATCGCCTACAGGTTTTCAGGGACTTGTCATTTTTCAAGCATTCCGTTTCGATGCATTGCGTCCTTCTTTCTAATCCCGCCCGGCCTTATTGGAAAAATTTTAAGGCAGGTCTTGCACAATAGATTTGTTTAATCGTATATTTACGATATACAATAAAGCAAAATGGCTTTTTCTAAAAACGAAGCATTTACCGACACCGACCAGCAACTGGCCTTGTGGGCTAAAGCGCTTTCTCATCCGGCGCGTATCGCCATCCTGCGGGAGCTTGCCCAGCGTAATGCCTGCATCTGCGGAGAACTGGTCGCTAACCTGCCATTGAGTCAGGCAACGGTCAGCCAGCATTTGAAAGTACTCAAGGAAGCTGGACTTATCGACGGAGAAATTGATGGTCCCCGCATCTGTTATTGCATTGACTGGCCCGCGTTGAAGGAAATGGAAAATGCACTAATCCTATTATTTAATCAAATTAAACCCTGTTGTTAATGGAAAATGAAGCAATCACGCAAATGGTCAAAGAGAAATACGCAGCCATTGCCAAATCAAAGAGTTCCTGTTGTGACGATACCTGCTGTGGCGCTGATGATGTAAGTAATCTGATGGGTGATGACTATGACCAGGTCAAAGGCTACGAAAAAGAAGCGGATCTTGGGCTTGGCTGCGGGCTGCCGACCGAAACGGCCTTTATCCGTCCGGGAGACACCGTCGTCGACCTGGGTAGTGGGGCTGGCAACGATGTATTCATTGCCGCCCGTCTGACCGGTCCATCGGGACGAGTGATCGGTGTGGACATGACTGAAGAGATGATCGCATTGGCCAGAGAGAATGCCGCCAAACTTGGCTACTCCAACACATCATTTGAATTGGGCTACCTGGAAAACAACCCATTACAAAGCAATGTGGCAGATATCGTGGTGAGCAACTGTGTCTTTAACCTGGTGCCCGACAAGGCCGGTGCATTCCGGGAAACCTACCGGATCCTGCGCCCCGGAGGCCATTTCTCCATCTCAGACATCGTGATGGAAGGTTCCATGCCGGAGAATCTATTGGCCCATGCCCTCCTCTATTCCGGTTGTGTATCCGGAGCTGTCCCCAAATACAATTATCTGGCAAAGATCCAGGACGCCGGTTTTGAACATGTTCAGATCCTGCGGGAAAAACCCATCGATATCCCTGACCAATGGCTTCAGGAACATCTGACGGCAGAAGAATATCAGCAATACCGGGATGCCGATTTTTCACTGTTTTCCGTTACGGTATTCGGGAAGAAACCACACTGAGTAAAATACCCTACCTGACAAACCTGGGCGTCTGAACGGAATAACTACGGGAATAGGCGCCCTTTTTAATTTCAAGCTGCCTGCTGATCCATTTTCTGCTGAATCGATTCATGGAATAATACCAAGTGCTAAACACTTCCACAATCCGTATGTTATCACTTCATACCGAATTTGTTCATCCTATTAAACAAAAAGAAATGTCATTCAAATTACCAGATCTACCCTACGCATTTGACGCACTGGAACCTCATATTGACGCGCGCACGATGGAAATTCACCACGATAAGCACCATGCAGGCTATACCAATAACTTGAATAACGCCATTGCAGGTGGACCATTGGAAGGAAAATCCATCGAGGAAATCCTGGCTGATGTTTCCAATCACTCAGCAGCCGTTCGCAATAATGGAGGTGGTTATTATAACCATAGCCTCTTCTGGACCATTCTATCTCCTAATGGAGGCGGAGAACCAACCGGCGCCCTGGCTGAAGCCATCAACAAGTACATTGGAACCTTTGCGGAATTTAAAGATGAATTTTCGCGCGCTGCAGCCACTCAGTTTGGCTCAGGGTGGGCCTGGTTACTGGTCGACAAAGCCGGACATCTTGCGGTAACGAATACACCAAATCAGGATAATCCGCTCATGGATGTCACGAATGTCAAAGGGACTCCAATCCTGGGTCTGGATGTATGGGAACATGCGTATTACCTGAATTATCAAAACCGGCGCCCTGATTACATTACCGCTTTCTTCAATGTGATCAACTGGAAGGAAGTTGCCCGTCGTTATGATGCCGCGATGAAATAATAATCATTCGATCATAATTCATCTTTCATGATAAGGTGGTTTCTCCGGGGATCACCTTTTTTTATTTCTGCAGGGTTGCTATCTTAAGCCGTTATAAGAAAGAACTTAAACTATGCGATTAACAAGGAAATCCACCCGCCCTGCCCTGCTTTCCATTTTACTCACCTCCTGCCTGGCGCTTGCTTCCCTTTCGGCGCAGACCGAAAAGAAAGCCATGGACTGGACTGTATGGGGAAGCTGGAATAAAATAGACCAGGTAACCATCGGCTCAAATGGGGAATGGATGATCTACAAACTGGTACCCGGACAGGGCAATTCCACCTTAATTGCGTACAATACCAAAGATCAATCCGAGTTTCGCTACCCCAGAGTGAAGAAGGTAGCCCTGAGCTACGACGGCAAGACCGCCGCTTTCATCCAAACGCAGGACTGGGAAGCACGCAAGATGATGGAACGTAAAAAAGTCAAAGAAGATGCATTTCCTGCAGACACGCTGGTCATCCTTTCACTAAATGCTCAGATCGAAAAGCGGATCCCTAATGTCAAGAGCTTTGATGCACCTGACAAATGGGGAGGTTTTATTGCCTATCAATGCGTTGACCCTAAAGACCGCAAGCGGAAAGATCTCACGTTATACCTATATGATACCAAAGATGATTTAACCGACAGTATTGCCCATGTAACCCAATATACCCTGGCTGATGAGACGCCATTTCTGGCTGCCATCGTCGATGCACCGGATAGCATGAACCAGGATGGCATCGTGCATTACGACACAGAGCTGCATCAACAACGAACCATCTTCCTCGGCAAAGGAAAATATTCGCAGCTGGTCCTGCACCGGCTCGGCCGACAGGGAGCGGTCATCCTCGATGCTGATTCCACCAAAGCAGCCATCCGTCCCTACGAATTGGTTTATTGGTCAGGGACGTTGGCCAATCCGACAGTCGTCCATTCAGGAACAGATGTTCCGGAATCAAATGACCTGCCACTGGTCTCGGCAGATTATAAACCCCGTTTTTCCGATGACGGAACCAAACTCTTCTTTGGCACGCGTCAGGAACCAATTCTGCAGGATACCGCCATATTGGATGATGAGGTGGTTAATGTGGAGGTTTGGAGTTATAATGAAGGTAAATTATATACCCAGCAAGAGGTGGACCTCGACGACGAGAAAAAGCGCTCTTACCTGGCAATGGTCGATTTGTTAACCGGCAAGGTCGTACAGGTCGCCGACCTCGAAACGCCGGAAGCACGACTGAATGCAACTGCAAATGCCCGGTACGCCGTGTTGATGGATGCAAATCCCTATGCAGAACTCGTTTCCTGGGAAGGTGAGGAGTACAAAGACATCTACCTAAGAGACCTTACAACCGGTCTACTCCAGCCTGTCGCCAAGAAGGTCGCCGGATATCCTCAATTATCGCCGGGCGGCCAATTCATCACCTGGTACAACGGTCCGGATTCAGCCTGGTTCTCTTATCACATCACGGCACAAAAGCTGACAGCCATTACGAATCACGACTCCGTCCTGTTTTACCAGGAAATCCATGATGAGCCCAGCTATCCGGGGTCCTACGGTTTGGCGGGATGGGCAAAAGACGATGAAGCGCTGTTTGTCTACGATCGGTACGATCTCTGGCAAATAGATCCGCGCGGACGTGACAAACCGATCCGATTGACGCATGGCAGGGAAAAAGAAATGCGTTATCGCTATGTGCGTATGGATCCTGAAGAGAAATTCCTTCCTACCCTCGGGCCCTGGTGGTTTGAAACCTTCGATGAAGCCACCAAGCATGGCGGCTACGCACGATTAGACACCTGGCAACCCCTGTCTCCCATGCGCTCTATCATCCAGGACTCTTTTGCCTTTGACGGTTTGCGGGTGGCAGAAAAAGCACCGGTCTATTTCTTCACCAAAGAAAACTTTAAGACTTTTCCGGATATCTGGATGACCACCGACTGGACCCATTATCAGCGCATAAGCAATGCCAATCCACAACAGTCCATGTACCGCTGGGGAGATATATCGCTCTATCACTGGTACTCTGACGACGGCGAGCTGCTTGAAGGGATGTTGGTCAAACCGGAAGGATTTGATCCGACCAAGAAATACCCGATGATCGTAAACTTTTACGAAAAAAGTTCGGATGGTCTGATGCAATACCGGACGGTCGACCCAAACCGTTCCCAAATCGTCTATCCTTATTATGCCAGCAACGGTTATGTCATCTTTAACCCGAACATCCCCTACAAGATCGGCTACCCCGGCGAATCCGCTTTTAATGCGGTGATGTCCGGTGTGACGGCACTGCTCAATAGCGGATTCATTGATCCGGATCGCGTAGGCGTTCAGGGACATAGCTGGGGTGGCTACCAGATCGCCCAGTTGATTACCCGTACGAAACTATTCCGGTGTGCAGAGGCGGGCGCTCCTGTGGTCAACATGTTTAGCGCTTACGGAGGGATCCGCTGGGGCAGCGGCATGAGCCGTGAATTTCAGTACGAGCATACGCAGAGCCGGATAGGTGGTACTATATGGGAATATCCGTTGCGTTATTTTGAAAACTCGCCGCTGTTTTTCCTCGACAAGATAGAGACTCCGGTGCTGATCATGCATAATGACAATGACAGTGCAGTACCCTGGTATCAGGGGATCGAATTTTTTACCGGGTTACGACGTTTAAATAAACCAGCCTGGATGTTGAACTACAACGGAGAACCACACTGGCCGACCAAGTGGCAAAACCGGGTAGATTTTCAGCACCGCATGGCACAGTTTTTTGATCATTATCTTCAGGATGGACCGCTGCCTCTATGGATGCAGCAAGGAGTTCCTGCCATTGAAAAAGGAATCAATCAGGGATTCGAGATCTCAGCCGGTGGCGATCAACATTAAGAAGAAGCTCTTACACGATGGCAAATACCAGACGGACATTCATCAAGCAAGCTGCCCAGTTGGCAGTAGGTTTTGCTGGACTTGAAACGCTGCTAAACCAATGGATGGACGGCTGTGTCCAGTTGGAACAATTGCCAAATTTCATTTATCCTTATGGCCCTCTGCGAACCGATCAGCGCGGTGTCCTCAGCCTTCCCGTGGGATTTCGTTATGCCATCATCTCACGTGCCGGCCAGCGTATGTCCGACGGTTTTTTTACACCGGACAAACCGGATGGCATGGCTACTTTCGCCGGACCGGATGATACGGTGATTGTCATTCGCAATCATGAACTCATGCCCAAAGACCAGGGTCCATTTGGCTCTGGCGACCGCCAATACGGGCGTTTGAATCCATCGCAGGTTTACGATAGCGGCGCAAATGGCACGGTTTGTCAAGGCGGAACAACCACGCTGATTTATGATGAAAACAAGGAAAAAGTCGTTGATAGTTATCTCAGCCTGGCAGGCACCCTCCGCAATTGTGCCGGAGGACCCACTCCCTGGAATAGCTGGATCACCTGTGAAGAAGTCGTTGTCAATGCAAATGATAATTTGCTCCGAGACCATGGCTATAACTTTGAAGTACCTGCCTCACGTGAGCCGCAGCTGGCAGAACCTTATGCCCTCAAAGCAATGGGACGGTTCAATCACGAAGCCATTTGCGTTGCTCCCAATACGGGTATCATTTACGAAACGGAAGACCGCCATGACGGACTGATCTACCGGTTCATTCCTGCAGAACCCGGGAATCTTCGTGCCGGTGGCCAGTTGCAAGCCTTAAAATTCATCGGCCTGCCATCGTTCGACATCCGGAACTGGGAGGGCGAGCCGACACCGGTGGGGACTTCTTTTGGCGTCGAATGGATCGATATGGACCAGGTAGAGGCTCCCGAAGATGATCTTCGGTCCCGTGGATATCTGCAGGGTGCCGTAAAATTTGCCCGGGGCGAAGGCATGTGGTTTGGCGCTGATGGCATGGTTTACTGGGCGTGTACCAACGGTGGCAAGGAACAGCTGGGTCAGTTGTTTCGCTACCGCCCCAGCCCTTATGAAGGTACTTCAAGGGAATCGGAAGAACCGGGTCAACTGGTATTGATGCTGGAGCCCAATGATGCCCGGATCCTGAAGAATGCAGACAACCTCACCATGGCTCCATGGGGAGATCTGATCATTTGTGAGGACAATGAAGCGCCCCGCATTGTCGGAGTGACTCCGGAAGGCAAGGTATACCACCTGGCAGAAAACATCGGATACGCCTCCGAATTTGCCGGCTGTACATTCTCGCCCAGTGGCAAGACACTGTTTGTCAACATTCAGCATGCAGGCCTAACCTTCGCCATCACGGGCCCATGGGAAAAAACCCACCAGGAACTAAAACCGGATCAGTTGGGGCAGACCGGTTGAGCGTAGCTCATAACCACTTCACGCATCGCTGCATACTACCAGCGTGATGCTGGCGATGCCCGGTAAAAATCCATTTGATCCTCATCACCGTCTATAAACTAGGCAGTAGCGATCCAACCCATTACGACTCGTCCGCCTGACTCATCAACCTTCGGATCACCCGCTGCGGGATGTTCGTTTGCATGCGTTTTTCCATTTCCTGATAATCAGGTTCAAAGACGTCCTCTACGGGTTGGTTTTGTTCCAGGTAGTCAAAATCCAGGTCGTCGTAGCGGTACAGATGCCAGTCTCCACCATAATATTCCAGGGCGGTGAGGTTTTCCAGCCAGTCGCCGGAATTCAGGTAGTTGATCTTTCGGCCTCTAACCTCGACTTCACGCATGGATGGTTGGTGGATGTGTCCGCAGATGACAGTATCTACGCCACGATCCGCACCGTAATTGATGGCCAGCATCTCAAAGTCCTGGATGTATTTGACAGCCTTCTTGACCCGTGCCTTCACCTGGTGGGCGAAGGACAGATTCGCCAATCCAAAACGTTGCCGGATCCGGTTGATGACCCGGTTGATCCGGATCAGAAAGTCATAGCCTTTCCCACCCAATTTGGCCAGCCAGGGCGAATACATGACGGAAGCGTCAAAAACATCCCCATGGAAAAACAGGTGTTTCTTGCCGTTCAGGTGTAGTTCCAATTGATTACGGAGGCTTATGGAACCGGTTGTAAAATCAGCAAAACGGCGCAGTACATCATCGTGGTTTCCAGTCAGGTAGTAGATTTTAGTACCGTTAAGGGCTTTTTTTAACAAGGTGTTGATCACCAGCATGTGTGACTTGGGGAAGTACTTTTTATTGAACTGCCAGATATCAATAATGTCCCCATTAAGAATGAGGATACCCGGATCGATGCTCTTCAGGTAGCGGATCAATTCCGGAGCATGGCTGCCGTAAGTGCCCAGATGCACGTCCGAAATAACCGCGATTTCAAGCTTTCTTTTCATGTAGAGATTAATCAAAAATTCGGGTATAAAATTGCACGATGTATATTAACTCTGTGTTAATTCTGCATTACCAAAAAATGAAAGTTAATTAGCTGATAAAAAATAGCTTACGAATTAAGATAAAATTAAATATAAATATTTGCGGTGCGTTGATCCTTTGATAATCAGTCACTTCCATGCCTTCTATTCAGTTCGCCAACTGTCCTCAACTCCATTATGAAGCAAATTTCCGGGTCTATTCAGTCGGACGCTGCACAGGATGAGGATCAATCGGGATTATCCTTGTCCGGCAGATGAGATAAAGGGACAATTGCCAATTCAAGCACCGTCTGTTAATCTTCGTAACATTTAGAAATTTTTAATACAAAACGACCTGATTTAAAGTATATTTGACGCCATGTGTCGCTAAAAAGGATACCGAAGTGAGAATCGTTAGGAAACACAAATATTTCATTCATGCGTTTGTTTTTCTTCTTTTCCCTGCCTTTCTCCTGGCTCAGCAGTCGGCAGCGAAAAGTAAGGCTCCTGAACTGCTACTGGCCCTGGGTACCGGCCAATCTTCCGGTCACATCGCCACCCTCTATATTAAAAACAAAGCACCGGAGTCCGTCAGACTGCAACCCGCAACCTATTACATTCCTGCCCAACGGGGCTTCCAGAGTTATGTAGGATCTCTGGACGATGTCACTACCATCGGCCCGGACACGGTCCAATCCATTCCGCTCTATGGCTATTGCACAGATGTTCATCGTGCCCCAGCGCCCGGAGGCATGGCTATGTCCATCGCAGATTGGATCCTGGTTTCAGCCGCCTCGGATAGCGCACTTACCACTTTACAACCAGGTCCCCGGGTAAAACCATTCAGTGGAGTGGATCGGGAAGCACTGTCCTTTTCGGGCACCCCAAAAAACAATACCGAAGCTCCCGCCATCTGCTGGCCGGATAACCATCAGCAGATAGGCGTCATGATCAACCCTGACGCCGATGCGAAGTCATCTGCTGCATTGATTGTAATGATGGTCCAACAGATTGAAGCCCAGGTACCAATCATGCAGTCCAATTCCAGTCTGGTTACTCCGTACCATGGCATGCCGGAGGCGGAACGACTGGGTGTCACCCAACATGCAATCTGGCTATCCATAGGAGCTCTCACCGGGAAAGCTTATACCCTGGAAGATTTTACCAAAAGCATGAACAAACTGTGGCGCGAGCAAGCCGGAGACCTACCGGCCGATGAGAAAATGGCAGGAGATCAAGCCCTGGAAAAGACCCTGCCTGTCATCTGGCAACAATTTGTAACGGTTGCACAAGCAGCGGGAGTAATAATGCCGGATCCTGCGGCTGTCAACCCCTCCCTGGATGTCAAAACCACGGTTGTTAGCCCATGGAATCACCTGGATCTAACCAGTTCCTCCATGAAGCCGCATAAGCTGGAACCCTGGATCATCTGGGGTCCCGCAGGGGCTGCCGTATTGGGCGGTGCTACTGCAGCGATCCTGCTGAGCAGGGACTCCTCAACGACCCCAAAGCCAACCCCAAAGCTGGTCGTTCGCAATGATGCGGTAACCATGGCATGTGACGGTGAGGCTAATGTCAGTCCATTGGTAAACGACGAGGGAGAAGGCCTTTTCATAAAATCAGTAACACCGGTAAATTTTGCCACCATACAGCTCGACGCAACGGGGAGTTCGCTTCAGATCAGCAATCTCGGACAAGCTGCCGATTTCACAATTTCAATTCTGATTGAAGACAAATATGGCCAACAAGCCACCGGAACCATTGCCGTTACCGTTCAGAAACCGGACATCCAGGCGGTCAATGACACCTACAGCACTCCTTTCGGCACCCCTGTCAATGGTCAGGTATTGGACAACGACCAAGGAGAAAATTTAAGTGTGCTTTCCTATGAGCAGCCGGCCGGCGGAGTACTGACCATCCAGCCTAACGGGAGCATGAATTTTGTCCCCTCTCCGGGATTTTCAGGCACTACCTCAGCAAATTATACCATCCTTGGCGCCTGTGGCATCCAGGACGAAGGTAAAGTCAGTTTTGAAGTCGATGAACCCACCTGCGACACTAAAGCTGAATTTGAACTGTCAGGCGCCTCCTGCGGCGGATTTGATGGATCAGCAAAAGTCAACATCACTCCGGAAGGTGATTACACGTATCAATGGTCCAATGGAAGTACCGGATCCAGCGTAGACGAGGTTAAGGCAGGAAGCTATACAGTAACCGTAACCGACGATAACGGTTGTGCGCAGGCTTTCTCGGTGTCTATCCCTGAAAACGAAGCAGCATATATCCGGGAATACGATGTCAATCCGGCGAACTGCCTGGGAAGTGGTGGAGACATTTTCTTATACATCGATGGTCCGGACAGTTCTCCACTTGTCATCGTCGCTACCGGTCCTGATGGTGAACACGGCATTGTACGCCAGCCAGGCCCCATTCATTTGGGTGATCAGATCAATATACTTCCAGGTAACTGGCATATCCGGGTTAATGGATTGGAGCAAGCTGCGCACTGTGTTGTTGAACTTGAATTGGAGGTTGAAGATACCTCCTCCCCCATAGCTACCGTCCGGGATGTGATAACCGTCTTTACCGGCAGTACCTACCAGGGCAATGTACT
>Ga0116152_10001711_pt1 | contig 17990 bp, 18 predicted proteins | sample AD_UKC119_MetaG_FD_89894 | JGI IMG/M metagenome (GOLD analysis project Ga0116152, IMG submission 89894) | Active sludge microbial communities of municipal wastewater-treating anaerobic digesters from Hong Kong - AD_UKC119_MetaG | ecosystem: Engineered > Bioreactor > Anaerobic > Digestate... | reverse complement strand
TTGTGATCGTGATCATCCGAAAAGACTTACTGGGGTTTGCACCGCCCGAAACACCCACTATGCTGAACTATCAGATCATGGCCGATCACGCTTCTCTGTACAATACTCCGCCGACGTACAGTATTTATATCGCAGGTCTTACGTTCCGCCATCTGATCAACCAAGGCGGCATTCCGGCCATGGAGGCGCTCAACCGAAAGAAAGCAGACATGTTGTACCGGTGCATCGATGACAGCAGCCTGTTCACAGCGCCCGTTGCGCTCCGGGACCGTTCTCTGATGAGCGTCGTGTTTAAAACTTCCGATCCCGCACTGGACAAGCGCTTTATCGACCAGGCTCGGGAACGGAGACTGGTGAACCTGGCGGGACACCGGATCGCAGGCGGTATGCGCGCCAGCATTTACAATGCAATGCCCATAGAAGGCGTGGAAGCGCTGGTGCGCTGCATCGAAGAATTCGACAGGAACCATTCAGGAGGGACCAATGCATAACATCAAGATCTATAACAACATCGCCGAAGAAGGCCTGGCCTGCCTGGGAGACTGCTTTCAGCGAACGGATTCGCTGAAAAATGCCGACTGCATCATCCTGCGGAGCGCCGATCTTCGTGCAAAAGATTTCCCGAAAACCCTGCTGGCCATCGCCCGGGCCGGCGCCGGCGTCAACAACATTCCGCTGGAGCGCTGTGCCAGAGAAGGCATCGTGGTATTCAATACACCGGGGGCCAACGCCAACGCTGTCAAAGAACTGGTCCTGACCGGTCTGCTCATGGCAGCCAGAAACGTACCCGAAGCCATGGACTGGGTCAAGGATCTGAAGGAAGATGTAGCCGAAGCCGTAGAAAAATATAAAGGAAAATTTGCGGGGCACGAAGTGATGTCCCGCACCATCGGCGTGGTGGGCCTGGGTGCCGTCGGCGTTCTTGTGGCCAATGCGGCAGAAGATCTGGGGATGAAAGTGATCGGATACGACCCGTATATCACGGTGGATTCAGCCCATCTGCTGTCCAATACCATCCCCGTAACCAAAGACATGAACGCCATGCTGGCCCGCTGCGACTACATCACCGTTCACGTCCCTTTCATGAAAGAAACAGAAGGGCTACTCAATAAAACACATTTTGAGCAGGCGAAGGACGGATTGTGCGTTCTGAATTTTGCGCGAAACGGGCTGGTGAACGAAGAGGATATTCTGGAGCTGCTGAAAATCGGAAAAATCCGCAAATACATCACGGATTTCCCCACGGAAAAAATCCTTCGCCACAAAAATGTGCTGTGCATCCCCCATCTGGGCGCCTGCACTGCGGAATCCGAACTGAACTGCGCCCGGATGGCGGCCACCGAACTGGCCGATTATATGCTCAACGGGAACATCATCAATGCGGTGAATCTCCCGGACTGCAGCCTGGGTCCCTTGCGGAGCGCCGTCCGGATCAGTATCCTGAATAAAAATATCGCCGGCATGCTCGGCATCATCACCGGGATCCTCTCCGACATGAAGGTGAACATCAGCGATATGATCAATAAAAGCAAGGGCGAATTGGCGTACACGCTGATCGATATCGACAGCACTGTGAACGAAGAACGCTTACGGGCCGCCCTGGCTGTGGATGGGATCATCTCGGTCCGTCTCCTCTCTCCCCAGGTCCAGGAGCGCTGCATTTAGCACGACACCGGCGACCAGCGCACTTCCCAGAAGAAAAAACCAAAAGAGCAGTGCCGTTACGGAGGCAAAGCCTCCGTAAACGGTGCGCGCAAAGCTGTCGCTGCTCAGTGTGACATTGGTATACACCGAATACACTGCTGTCACCAGCACCATGCCGCCGGCGGCCACGAGGCTTCCCGGAAGAATCCGGCGGAGCTTGATTCGTTTTGTCGGTGCGCTGTAAAAAAGATAGGTCACCGATCCGAAATACAGCAATACGCCCAGAATCCAGCGGAGAGCGCCCCACAGCATGGAAATATGAGAACCGAACCGGCTTTCCAGCAGATGCATCAGCGTATCTCCGAACAGGAAAAACAATGCCCGCAGGATCGCATCCCCGTACACCAACAGAATCAGGCCGAAGAGGAGGGAAAACAGCATCAGAAAGCTGTTTTTCACGGCCCGCAGCCGTTCCCGCACAAAACCGTGCACCATGGGACTGCCCGTATAAGCGTAATTGCTCATGCGCATCATGGCATATTGGGCTTTGCTGGCCCCCCACAAAGCCATGAGCGCGAAGACAAGACTGAGTCCGCCGGTGTTCGTCGTATCCAGAAAACTGCCGATGCGGCGGATCCCTTCCTCGGATATATACTCGCCCAGCAAATCCTGCAATATCTCCGGTGTAATGGAAAACGTAGCCAGTAGCTGAAGGAGCAACAGGATCGAAGGAATCAGCGAGAACATAAAGTAAAAAGAGAGTTCCGCCGGTTTCCCGCTGTAGTAGGGATCTGCGTATTGATCGCCTGCAGCCTGTAAAATCATCTTCGCGTTATACTTCATTTTCTTCCAGAATCTCCCGAAGTCGGGCAAGGGCCCGTGCCCGATGGCTGATTCGATTCTTCTGTTCAGCGGACATTTCCGCAAAGGTCAACGTCGTGCCGTCCGGCACAAACAAAGGGTCATAGCCGAACCCGCCGGTTCCTCTGGGCGCCGTCAACAGCGTGCCGGTGCATTCTCCCCGGGCTGTCAGCAGGCGTCCGTCCGGATAGGCCAATGTGATCACACTTACATACCGACCGGTCCGTCCGGCTTTGGGCACATCGGCGAGCGCCGCAAGCAGCTTGGCGTTGTTGGCCTGATCATCGGCCTCGGGCCCGGCATAGCGGGCGGAAAAGATTCCCGGCGCGCCATCCAGCGCATCTACCGATAAACCCGAATCATCGGCGATCGCCGGCAGCCCGCTCATATTGCAGATCGTCCGGGCCTTGATGGCCGAATTCTCTTCGAAGGTCGTTCCGGTCTCTTCGACATCCGTTGGCGGCAATCCCGCCTCTGCCTGTGTCACGATCTTTATGCCGAAGTCCGCGGTGATCGCTTCCATCTCGCGGATCTTGTGTATATTCTGAGTGGCGGCGATCATTCGCATCTGTACCCCCTTTGCGATATATGGTATAATGACGCAGATTTTTCTGGCAAACGATAGGGAAAGGATTGAAGGATTATGAAACGCATTCTCATCACCGGCGGCCCCACCAACGAGTATATTGACGAAGTAATGAAAATCACCAATATGTCCACCGGCAGTCTCAGTCTGGATCTGGCCAAGTGTGCCGCGGATGCGGGGTGCGAGGTGACGCTCATCGTCACCGAAAGCGTAACGGGAACCGCCCGCTACGGGGATTATGGCCTAAAGCGAGATCCTAACGTGACCACAGTCCCCATCGAAACCGCCCAAGATATGTTTGATGCGCTGCACAGCGCTTCTCTCGAACCGAAAGGGTACGACGCAGTGATCCACGCCGCCGCAGTGGGAGATTATACCCCCGCGTTCACCTTCCGCCTGGAAGACATGGCCGCAGAACTGGCAGCAGCCGTTCTCGAAATGGACGAAACCGACGAAACGCAACTGGCCGAAGCGCTGCTGGACATCATGGCCGATCCTCGATGCAAAGTCAACGATGACAGTAAGATCAGCAGTTACGAACCCCATCTGACCGTCAAACTGACGCTGACGCAAAAACTCATTGCACAACTGCGGGGCTGGTTCCCCGATGCCGTGCTGATCGGATCCAAATTACTGGAAAATGTCACGACGGACCATCTGGTCCGGATCGCGCAGAAACTCTGCATCAAAAATAATATGGACTTTATCATGGCCAACGATCTGGCCGAACTGCGGAACGGAAAACCCTACCGCTATCTGGTGACGCAGGACGGATTCACAGGCATCACGCTCAACGGTCCGGGACAACCCGCGCTCCTGGAGTATGCGAAGGAACATTGGTTCTAATACCGTTCCTTTGGATCAGTCCCGCTATTCCAGCGTATCCAGGAGATGTTTGATCCGTTCGTTTACCATGGCCAGCGCCACTTCGTTGCGTCCTCCTTCCGGAATGATGATGTCCGCATACTTTTTCGTCGGCTCCACGAAAAGCTCATGCATGACTTTCACCGTGGTCAAATACTGCTCCACCACGGATTCCAGCGTCCGTCCCCGCTTCTTGACATCCCGCAGGATCCGTCGGATGATCCGCACATCCGCATCGGTGTCGATGTACAGTTTGATGTCGAACAGATCCAACAGCTCTTTGTTTTCAAAAATCAGGATCCCTTCGACGATGATCACCTTGGCCGGTTCCACCGGTACGCTTTCCAGGGAACGATTGTGGATCGTGAAATCATAGACCGGCCGGCAAATCGTTTCGCCTCTGCGCAAACCCTTAAGATGCCGGATCATCAGATCCGTATCGAACGAGTTCGGGTGATCGTAATTCAGCAGACAGCGTTCGTCGTAAGACAGTTCATCGTGCGCCTTATAATAAAAATCATGACTGATCAAAGCCAGGGCAGGTCCGAATTCCTCCTGGATCCTGCGGACCATGGTGCTCTTGCCGGAGCCTGTCCCTCCGGCAATTCCGATGACGATGGCTTCCTTGCTCATTTCTTCTTTCCGTTGTTCTTTTTTCGCGGCTTTCCTTTTTTGGGCTCCTCCGGCGGCAGTTCCCCTTCCAAAGGCAGTTCATACTCTCCGGTTCGTTCTTCCTGCGTAACCGTCGACCCCAGATTCAAGACGCCTTTCTCCAGTTCCGCAACGGTGTTTTTGATTTCCACCATGCGCTCCGGAGTCAAGTCGTTCTGCATGGCAAGACTCGTACTGTACAGCACGGTTTCCAATGCGTCGTGCATTTGTGCGATCCTGGTCCTCACTTCCTGTACCTGTTCGTCTCCCACAAATTCCTTTTCCGCATGGGAAGACATGAGCGATGTGATCTCGCTGAGCTGATATTCGTTGTATCCATCCACTGCGATGCAGTCCCAGCCGATCTCCTCTTTCATCGAAGCGGCAAAATCGACCTTTGCATCGTGTTCGCCGTGTACCAGAAAAATATCGTGGGGCTTGTTCTCAAATCCCCGGAGCCAGGCCATCAGCGCATTCTTGTCGGCGTGTCCCGAAAACCCTTCCAGATTGTGGATTTGGGCTTTGACGCGTATGGTTTCCCCAAACAGCGTCACTTCCCCTGCGCCGTCCAGCAGGCTGCGACCCAGTGTGCCCTCCGCCTGATATCCCACAAAGACGATGCTGGCCTTGGGATTCCAGAGATTGTGCTTCAAATGATGACGGATCCGTCCTGCATCGCACATGCCGCTGGCCGAAATAATGACTTTCGGATTCTGATCGATATTGATCATTCTGGATTCATCGCTGGTCTGTGTAAAGTGAAGGTTCGGGAAATCCAGAGGATGGTCGCCCGACAGGATATAGTTGCGCGTCTCTTCATCGAAAACCTGGGCATTCTTCTTGAAAACTTCCGTGGCTGCGATCGCCATGGGACTGTCCACATAGACGTGGACCTTTTCCAGCGTGCTGCGATAGGAAGAATCTCCTTCATAGATCCTGTTGAGTTCGTAGATCAACTCCTGGGTCCTTCCTACGGCAAAAGAGGGAATGACCACATTTCCGCCCCTGTCCGTGGTCTCCAGAATGATATCCATCAGACGCTTGATGCTGGTGGAATTTTCTTCGTGGAGCCGGTTCCCGTACGTGGTTTCCATGACCAGATAGTCGGCCTTCTTGATGGATACCGGATCTCTCAGGATCGGACGATCCTGCATGCCCAGATCCCCGGTGAATACCAGTTTGGACGTGCGGTCTTCTTCTTCCGTCCACAATTCGGTGATGGCCGAACCCAGGATATGCCCCGCATCGTTGAACACGATCTTCATCTGATCGTTAATGTCCACCAGCTGATCATAGAGGACCGGAGCTACGTGCCCGAGGACATCGATGGCATCCTCGGTGGTATACAGCGGCTCCACGGGCGCCCGGCCGGCCCGTTCCCCTTTGCGGTTCTTCCACTCCGCCTCCTGTTCTTGGATATGGGCGCTGTCTTTGAGCATCACGTCCAGCAAATCTGCCGTTGCGTCGGTACAGTAGATATTTCCGGTGAATCCCCTTTTATATAAAAGAGGCAGTCTCCCGCAATGATCAATGTGCGCATGGCTCAACACCACACATTCGATTTCGGAAGGAGTAAAGAGAAACGGCTCGAAATTCAGCTCATCCAAGGCTTTGCTTCCCTGGAACAGTCCGCAATCCAAAAGGATTTTGTGCTTATCGGTGGTGATCAGGTGACAGGATCCCGTAACAGATGTGGCCGCCCCGCAAAATTTGATTTTCATGAATTTTCCTTTCTTGTATGCAATGTAATATCCCCGGGGATATCAATGATCGAATTTAGTATATCATAGAATCGAAAGCCGATACAAAGCATAAAAAAGGACCGGCCGGGCCGGTCCCATCCATGTTTCATAAAATTTTACTCAGAAATTCCTTGGTTCTCGGATTTTGCGGCGCAGAGAAGATCTGGGCCGGTGTCCCTTCTTCCATGACGATCCCTTCGTCGATGAAGAGCACCCGGTCGGCAACTTCCCGGGCAAACCCCATCTCGTGGGTGACGATCAGCAGCGTCATGCCGCTGTGGGCCAGTCCTTTCATGACGTCCAGTACTTCGCCGACCATCTCCGGGTCCAGGGCGGATGTGGGTTCATCGAAGAGCATCACCTCCGGCTCCATGGCAAGTGCTCTTGCAATGGCGACTCGCTGCTTCTGCCCCCCGGACAACGATGCGGGATAGGAGCGTTCTTTATCAGACAAGCCTACCGATTTCAACAGCCGGGCAGCCAGTTTTCTCGCTTCTATCTCCGGTGTTTTTTTGACCTGGATCGGTCCCACGGCCACGTTGTCGAGGACCGTCATATGAGGAAACAGATTAAAATTCTGAAACACCATGCCCATCCGCTGGCGCACGGTATTGATGTTTTTTTCTGTGATCGGTTCGCCGTCGATGGAAATCGTACCCCCTGTCGGCTGGTCCAGCAGATTGATGCATCGGAGAAAAGTACTCTTTCCCGAACCGGAAGGACCGATGATGCACACCACCTCGCCGTCGGAAAACCGCTGATCGATCCCTTTCAGGACTTCCAGATCTCCGAAGTGCTTCACTAAATTGTTTACCTCTATCATGGATATCCGCCTCTTTCCCTATGCAATGCGGTCATTATATAACACGAAGGCGACTCCCTTCAACCTTTTTTGAAAAACTCCTTGACAATTTTGCTTTAGTCAAGTAAATTGATAAAGTATTAAATCGTAAAAGCATATCGGAGGACCCTATCATGAAAAAATACACCCCCCTTATTCTGATCATCGCACTGTCGATGCTCCTGGTGTTCGGCCTCGCCGGCTGCGGCGGATCTCAGGAGGGCGATGAACCCCAGAAACCGGCCAACCGGCTGGAAGACATCCTTGCCCGAGGATATATCGAAGTCATCATGGAACCTTACTTCGCCCCCTTTGAATTCATCGATCCTTCCAAATCCGGCGATGAGCAGTATATCGGCTGCGATGTGGAAATCGCCAAAGCCATCGCCGAGGACCTGGGTGTGGAGCTCCGGATCATCCCCCTGGAATTCTCTGCCGTTTTGGCGGGTATCACCGAAGGAAAGTACGATCTGGCGATTTCGGCACTCGGCTATACGCCGGCCCGGGCCGAAAACATGGAAATGTCGGACGGCTACTATATTTCCGAAGCCGGTGACGGATACGGCATGTTGATCCGGGAGGAAGATCTGGCGAAATACACCGATGCGGCCTCCTTTGCGGAAGCGGTACTCGTTGCTCAAAGCGGATCGCTGCAGGAGATGTTCATCAACACGCAGATCCCTGCATACAAAGAGTTGAAGTTGGTTTCGGCCAGCACCGACGGCTATCTGATGGTCAGCGAAGGAAAGGCCGATGCGGCTGCCGTAGCCATCGAAACCGCCCTGCTCTATGCGGCGGCCAATCCGGGCGTCACCGTAGCGGAAAGCTTCCGCTTCGAAGAGGACGGAACCACCAACAGCACGAGAATCGGCATTCCCAAAGGCGAGACCGAGCTCACGGAAAAAGTGAACGAGATCATCGCGCGGCTCATGAGCGAGGGGAAAATCGTCGAATGGTACAATGAATACGCCGAATATGCCTCGACTCTTGGCATCTAAAGCTATTTCCCGACCCCGGAGGATCCGCTATGCTCGCTGAAATCACAGCGCTTTGGATAAAATATGACTATGTATTCCTAAAAGGACTGGAAGGTACGCTGTGGCTTGCGCTGATCACCCTCTTCTTCGGGACGGTTGTGGGCGTAGTCGTGGCCCTGATGCGGATGTCGAAAAACAAGATCCTCCTGTTTATCGTGAACCTCTATATCGAAGTGCTCCGCGGGACGCCGATCCTGCTTCAGCTGTACTTTTTCTGGTTGGTGCTGCCGAAGATCTCACCGATCGCCCTGTCCGACACAGCCTGTATCGTCGTGGCCCTGATCGTCAACAGTTCCTCCTATATCTCGGAGATCATTCGGGCCGGGATCCAGGCTGTGGACAAGGGACAGACCGAAGCGGCCAAGAGTCTGGGCATGAGTCCCTTTATCACGCTGCGCTATATCGTACTGCCCCAGGCGATCAAGAACATCCTGCCGGCTCTGGGCAACCAGTTCATTCTGACGGTCAAGGAGACCTCTTTGGCATCGGTGTTCTTCGTAGGCGAATTGATGACCGCGTACAAGAGTGTGCAATCGGCTACTTTTTTGTCCGTGTCGTCTCTGACGATTGCCGGCATCATCTACCTGATCGTCACCTATACGCTGTCCAAAGTGGTGGGACTGTTCGAAAAAAGACTGGCAGTCAGTTCGTAAACACAAACGCATTCTGAAACAATATCCGGAAAGGAATCGATCATGACAGATTTGGAATTCGTCACCAAACAAATCGATGATATCGCACCGAAGGCTGTGGACATCAGCCGAAAAATATGGGAATACGCAGAGCTGCCCTACGATGAGTTCCGGTCTGCAGAACTGCTGGTTCGGGCATTGAAGGAAGAAGGATTTGAGATCGAATCGGGCCTGGCGGGCATGCCCACGGCCTTTTCGGCCTCCTTTACCGTGGGCACGGGCAAGCCCGTGATCGGCCTTCTGGGCGAATATGACGCTCTGGACGCCCTGAGCCAGAAGGCCGCATGCCCGGAGCGGGATCCCATCCGGGAAGGCGCCCCCGGCCACGGATGCGGACACAACCTTTTGGGCGCCGGCAGCTTTGCCGCTGCGGTGGCTGTCAAGGAGTACCTGATCAAAAACAAAAGAGACGGAACAGTCATCTACTTCGGCTGTCCCGCGGAAGAGGGCGCCGGATCCAAACAATTCATGGCCAGAGCCGGCGTGTTCAACGATGTGGATTTCGTCTACACCTGGCATCCCGCCGATCGAAACGAAGTCTCGGCCAAGGGAAACGTCGCCATCATGGGCGCCGCCTTTACGTTCAAAGGCATCGCTTCCCATGCCGGGGGATCGCCCCACCTGGGGCGCAGCGCACTGGACGCAGCTGAACTGATGAGCGTAGGGGCCAACTATCTGCGGGAACACATGATCGACAAAGCCAGGATCCATTACGCCTACAGTGACGCCGGCGGCGTATCGCCCAATGTGGTGCAAAGCTTCGCAAAAGTGAAATACGAAGTACGGGCGCCGAAAGTGGACCAAATGAAGGAACTGTTTGCCCGTGTTGTCAACGTCGCCAGAGGCGCTGCCCTGATGACCGAAACCGAGACGGACTACGCGATCACCATGGCGTTTTCCGACTACGTGCCCAATCAGATCTTGGCCCGGGTGGCCAGCGTCTGCTTCGAAGAGATCGGCCCTACGGAATGGGATGAAAAGGATCAGGAACTGGCCGCTTCGTTTCTGGCACACTACAATAAATCCACGCTGTCCTCCATTCGTCAGGATATGGTCCGGGAATTCGGGAAAAACAGCGATTCCAGCATGTGGAAATCGCCCTTGGACACCAAAGTCCGTCCCTTCGATCCCAGAAAGAACGACTACGATTCCGGTTCCACCGACGTGGGCGACGTGGGCTATGCCGTTCCCACGCTGAGCATCAACGTGGCCACAGCCTGCTTCGGCACCGTGTGGCACTCCTGGCAGACCACCGCCCAGATGAACAGCTCGCTCGGAGAAAAAGGCATGCTCACAGCAGCCAAAGTCCTGGCGCTTTCCTGCATTCGCACGGCGGAAAATCCGGAGATCATCCAACAGGCCAAAGAAGAATGGCTGGAAAAGACCGGCGGGAAGTACATCTGTCCCCTCCCCCAGGACGTGGCACCACCCATCGGCACATACTAAAGGCTCCGACAAATCGCGAGCGACTCAAAAGAATGGGAGTCGCTCGCATTTTTTTCTTGATAACCTACTAAACTTGTAGTATTATCAGTTCGGAGGATGCACATGAACATTACGACGAAAGGCAGATATGCGCTCCGGATCATGTTGGATATCGCGCAGCAGCATACGGAACACTATACATCCATCAAAGAAATCGCTCGCAGGCAGGGCATTTCCGTCAAATACCTGGAGGCCATCGCATCCACGCTCAACAAAGCGGGCTTGCTGGAGAGTTCCCGGGGAAAGAACGGCGGATATCGCTTGTCCCGGGATCCGGAAGACTACTCTGTCGGTTCGATTTTAAAGGAGACCGAAGCAAATCTGTCCTCTGTTCCCTGCCTCAAGGGACAGACCGTATCCTGCAGCAAGGCTGACCAGTGCGAAACGCTGCCTCTCTGGCAGTTGCTGGACGGTCGGGTAGACGAAATCCTGGAAAGCGTCACGCTGGCCGATCTTTTAGCCGGCCGGCTGCCTCCTGTCGTTTTGGAAAAGAAAGTTTTTTATTAATACCTATTGACAAAGTAGGTTATATAAATCATAATATTCCTATGAATTTAGTGGGATTATGAAAGGAGCACCAGAATGCAAGTCTATGCAGATAACGCAGCCACCACAAAAGTGAGTCAGACTGCGATCGATGCGTTACTGCCCTGCTTAACGGACAAATACGGGAACCCGTCCAGCATCCACGGATTCGGGCAAGCCGCAGCCAGGGAAATGGAAAACGCCCGGGGAATCATCGCTCAATGCCTGAATGCCGAACCCAGAGAAATTACTTTTACCTCCGGCGGAAGCGAAGCTGACAACCAGGCGTTGCTTTCCGCTGCGGCAGCAGGAGAAAAGAAAGGCAAGAGACACATCATCTCCACGGCCTTCGAACACCATGCCATTCTCCATACACTGGATAAGCTGAAAAAGCAAGGTTTTCGCATCGAACTCCTGCCCGTGTATCCGGAGGGCATCGTCCGCTTGGAAGACGTGGAAAAAGCCATCGGAGACGATACGGCACTGGTGTCGATCATGTATGCCAATAACGAGATCGGCACGATACAGCCTATCGCGGAAATCGGAGCCCTATGCAAGGAACGCGGCGTGTTGTTTCATACAGATGCTGTTCAGGCCGCAGGACATTTGTCGATCGATGTGAAAGCACAGAGCATCGACATGCTTTCTCTTTCCGGTCATAAATTCCACGCACCGAAAGGATCAGGCGTCCTGTATGTCCGTTCCGGCGCAGTTCCACTGATCAACGTGATCGAAGGCGGCGCCCAGGAGCGAGGCAAACGTGCCGGCACGGAAAATATTCCGGGCATCGCTGCCATGGCCGCCGCACTGAAAGAAAGCTGCGATAACATGGAAATCAATACTGCCAAGGTATCCGCCATGCGGGACAGGCTCATTCGGGGGCTGGAGCAAATCCCCGAATCGGTGCTGAACGGCCACCGCACCAACCGGCTGCCCGGAAACGTGAACTTCTGTTTCAAGGGCATCGAAGGAGAATCTCTCCTGCTCATGCTGGACCGGGCAGGCATCGCTGCCTCTTCGGGCTCCGCCTGCACCTCCGGATCTTTGGACCCCAGCCACGTGCTGCTCTCCATCGGTCTGGCGCACGAAGTAGCCCACGGCTCTTTGCGGTTGTCCGTAAGCGAATACAACACAGAAGAAGAAATCGATCATATCCTGGCGACCGTGCCGGAAGTCGTAGGGCGGCTCCGTTCGATGTCTCCGGTGTGGGAATCCATGCAGAAAGGAAAATAACCATGGCGATGAATTACAGTGATCAGGTAATGGATCATTTTACCAATCCGAGAAATGTAGGCGAGATCCCCGATGCGGACGGCGTCGGCGAAGTCGGCAATGTGACCTGCGGCGACATCATGCGCATGTACTTGAAGATCAAAGATGACGTGGTGGAAGATGTCAAGTTCAAAACCTTCGGCTGCGGCGCCGCTGTGGCCACCAGTTCCATGGCCACGGAACTGATCAAAGGGAAACCGCTCAGCGAAGTGATCAAGCTCACCAACAACGCAGTGGTGGAAGCGCTGGGCGGACTTCCGCCTGTCAAAGTCCACTGCTCCGTGCTGGCCGAAGAAGCTGTCAAGGCCGCTTTGTACGACTATTATACAAAAAACGGACTCCCGCTTCCCGACGGAATCGAAGCACCCTGCAACGGCGATTGCGCCCATTGCTGCGGAAATTGATCTTGATGACCGGCACCCCGGATCAAAGAGTTGGTCACTCTTCTCTTCGCTCCGGGGTTTTCTTGATAAAAGCCTTGAAATCCGCTCTCCCTTGTGCTATGTTATGAAATGCGTGCGGGTGTAGTTCAATGGCAGAACGTGGCCTTCCCAAGGCTAAGGCGAGGGTTCGATTCCCTTCACCCGCTCCAAAGAAAAACAGGTGGTTTATCCACCTGTTTTTCTTTGGACGATATACAAGCGGGTCGAACCCTCGCCGTTTCTATTAAGGGTTCGTATCCGGGTGTACGGTCGAAGTAATCACCCGGATCATGCTGCTGTCAAGGACGCCGATAGGCGCCGCGCAGCGGGCTCGCTCCTTGACAGCAGCATCTTCCCTTCACCCGCTCGAAAGAGATCCGTTTATAAAACAGAATCGGCGACGGGTGATCGATAGCGCTCGGACAAGGTAAATGCTATAATAGATAAAATGCACTTTGTATACCGCTGCAAGCAGGAGGTCAATGATGGAAAAGACATTTCCCTTTGTCGAAGTGACCGGGACGGAATACGAGACCGGTGTTCAAATCGGCAAGCTGTTTCACGATGAACTGCGCAAAGGGGCGGAAGAAGTTTCCTCCCACCTTCGGAATGAAGGGGTCCGAAAGGACTTTGAAACGGTTCGCCGCAGGTTGGAATCAGAGTATCCGGACTATCTTCAGCACGCCTACGGGCGCGCCGACGGTGCCGGGGTCGACAGAGATTCCTACCTGTTGTTTCTCTGTTACGAGATTTGGGAAGACCGAGGCAAAGAAGCCTGCTCTGATATCATCGTGGCCGATTCCGGCCGTGTCATCCTTGGGCACAATGAAGACGGTCCTTATTCCGAGAATAATTCAGCGCTGGTCAAATACGTTTCCGGCAAGGGATGGCATTTTGATTTTTCGTCACCCGACGCCCTGGCCGGCGGTTCCTTTGGATTGACTTCCGCCGGCCTGATTTTCACGATGAATTATATGTACCTGGAACACTTGAAAAGAGATCGGATCCCGGTCTGGTTCTGTCTCCGCAGCCTGGTCGAGTGCAAAAACATCGGCGAAATACGGGAAAAGCTCTCCCGCATGGATATCGCTTCGGGATTTCACTGGAATCTGTTTCTCAAAGGAAAAGCCTACGAGATCGAAGCGAAATACGATCGGGCGGAAATCAACGAAGTGAACGGTATTTTCGTTCATACCAACCACTATCTGAATCCTTCGCTGGAGGAAGGCTACTCGGACCCGGAATCCAACACGCTCTTCCGATACGCAAAAATCAACGAATTGATCCGCAAAAAAGGAAACATCCTCCGGACTGCGGAGGATGTTGAAAGCATATTGAATTATCAGAGCACGACCTATTACAACAGCATTTTCGAAACGCCGGAAATGGGCAAAGGCATTACGGCGGCCACCGTCCTCTTTGACAGTGCAGCAGGCACGCTCAAGTACCGGAACAACATGTTGGGTCGCTCCTACACGTTTTCCTTGTGACGAAATACCTCGAACCGCTGCATCCGGTAGGGTTGATTCGGGTCGATCCCCGCCTTCTGCAGGGCAATGCGGAGCTGCTGTTCCACGGTATCGATGCCTTCCAAGTCCGGAAGCAGAAGACCTCTTCTGCCTCCGAAAGAAACGATCACGCCATACCGGTGAGGATCCAGTTCCGCTTCGGAAGTGACCGGTTCGGGCAGGCTCAAAACATCGACACTGTAACTCAGAAGCGGCAGTTCCCTTTCCCGCACCGGCAGGAAACGCGGATCTTCTGTTCCGGCGCTCACGGCATTGTGAAGGATCTCCCCGGCCAGTGTTTCCCGGACCGGCTGGATCGTTCCGATACAGCCCCGGAGCTGACCGTCGATCTTAAGAGACACGAACACACCGCCGCGCCGGTCGGTGAGTTCCGGCGGCAGCCCTTCCGGCTGGGTCAATAGGCTGTCGGTCCGGATATAATGCTCCAGGGATTTGCGGGCCAGCGCAACGTACGGATCTTCTTTCTCCTCCGCTGTGTGATACGCGGCAACCAGATAACCCACACCGAAGGGTGCCTCATAGGACACCTCTTCCGATCGAACGCTCTTTCCTTCCAGAACACCTGCCATGATTTGAAACCCGCGCAATCCGCATTCCGCAGCCTTTCGGCAGAATGCTTCTTCCAATGCAAAGAACCCGGCAGGATCTCCGTTTTGAACGATCTTCCGTATTCTGCAATCAAAAACAGGCCCTTCGGCGGACAATCCGTAGGGGCCTTCTTCCAAGAGCTTGTGGGAAAGATCGCCGCTGGCTATAAAAACGTAGGAACGCCCCAACGCTTCCGCTGCCCGGTGGATACATCGACCCAAGAGGCGGTGGAAGTCCGGGGAGAGTCCCGATATGGAGATCCGAACCACCGGTACATCGATCCCCTGTTCCCGGATAAAGTACAGGGGAATCATCATTCCGTGATCCGGGACGTTGCATCGTTCGTCAGACGCTTCGACCGCCAGGCCTTCCCGGCCGGCCCACCGGGAGATCTCTCCGGCCAGATCCGCATCGTATCGAACCTTGATGCGGACCTGGGGGGCGCCGAAATCCGCAAAAGATCCTTCGGCGCCCCGGCCGGCCGAAATGGCAAAACAATCCCTGTAACTCACTGCGTGAGGTGTGGCGATCACCAGGGTGTCCGGCGCCAGGCTCCTGATCTGGTCTGCTACTTTTTTGTATGCGTCAATCGTCTTTTGGATCGCCTTTTGTCTGCCGGCGCCCACCTCCGGAATGATCAGTGGCGGATGGGGCACGATCCATGCTCCCTTCAACAACATCACACACGCTCCTTTCCCGTACATATACGCGCTGCCCGTCAAACCAGCTCATAAAACGATGTTTCCCGGGTGGATCCGATGAAGACCTGCTTCTCTTCCGAGCCTTTCGGCCATGATGAGAGTCTCCGCCGGTGTCGGGCCCCGATCCGTCATATGCCAGGCGGGAAAAAACCGGCTGATATGCCAGGGTACCGACGGATCCAGTTTCGAAGCGATGAAATCGGCGATCCCGGACAGCTGTGCAGCATCATCGTTCACCCCCGGAATGACCAGCGTCGTCACTTCCACATGAACCCCTGCCTCGTACATCGTCCTTATATTTTCCAAAACCGGCGCCAGACGTCCGCCGCAGTACTTCTGATATACATCATCCTCGAAAGCTTTCAGATCCACGTTGGCCGCATCCAGGAAAGGCAACAGTTCTATCAGGGCCTCTGCCGTCATGAATCCGTTGGTCACCCAGATATTTTTCAGGCCCGTGCTGCGGGCTTTCTTCATGATCTCCAGCGCATATTCCAGGAAGACAGTGGGCTCCGTATAGGTGTAGGACACAGACCGGCACTTCCATGCGAAAGCTTTTTTGATGTGTTCCTCCGGCTTGATCATTGCACCGCGTATCGCCCTCTCCGGGCCCGGTTGCTGGGAAATTTCCCAGTTCTGACACCATGCGCAGTGCATGTTGCAACCTTCCGCCGCAAGAGAGTAGGTTTTCGTGCCGGGCATGTAATACTGCAGCGGTTTCTTTTCGATGGGATCCGCCGCTACAGAGATGGTCTTCCCGTAGTTCATGCTGTACAGGCGTCCCCCATCGTTTTTTCGAACGCCGCACAACCCCCGCCCGTTCAGGGGAATGATGCACCTGTGGCGGCATACATTGCACATTACCCGCTCTCCGGAAAGGCTTTGGTATAAAAGGGCTTCTTTCATGGGGATCACCACCTTTTTCTTGCGCTTATTTTACCACCAACCGTCCCGTTATACAAACACCGCACAGCCTTGCCGATCTGCCCTCGGATTGACAAGAAATGAAGCACTCTCTATAATCGATTGAAAGGAGTGATGCACATGCAACAAACAGGAAAAATCCGCATCCCGGAAGGGAAAAAACTCGCCGTGAACCTGGGTTTCGACTTCGATGCATTTTCCGTCTGGATGGAAACCTTTCACCAGCCCAGCCAGGCCTATTTGTCCAGGGGGGAATACGCAGGAGAGGTCTGCGTACCCAGGATCCTGGAATTATTGGACAAATACAAGCTGACTGCGGGATTCTGCATCCCGGGACATACCGCCGATTCCTATCCGGATGTATGTAAAGAAATCATCGCCGCCGGACACGAAGTGATGCATCACGGATACGTCCACGAGGATCCCACCAACCTGAAGATCGAGGAGGAGGAAGCGATCCTGCTGAAAGGCTTCGAAGCGCTGGACCGGATCGGCGTGCGGCCTCAGGGCTATCGTTCCCCGGGTTTCGATCTGAGCGCTAACACCCTGAACCTTCTGGAAAAACACGGGATCCGCTACGATTCCAGCCTGATGGGCAACGATTTCTATCCCTATTACCCCAGGGTCTGCCAGGCCAACTTCGACAAAGGAAATGTGTACACGGACACATCCAGGGTGGTGGAAATGCCGGTCACCTGGTACCTGGACGATTTCCCCCACTTCGAATTCATCGGATCCCGGACCGGGATGAAGCCTCAAAGCCAGGTGTTTGAAATCTGGAAGACTTACTTCGATTATGGGGTCTCCCACACGCAGAGCGGCATGATGGCCATCACCATGCACCCCCAGGTGATCGGAAGACCCCACCACATCACCATGCTGGAAGAGTTGATCGACCATATGCTCGACAGCGGCGCCTGGATCACCACACTTGACAATATTTATCAAAACATTGCATGGTGAACATTCATCGGATCGGATGGGAAAATAAAAAAGGATGCGTCCGCAGAACGCATCCTTTTCCGTGCACTGATAGCTATTCTTTGACCGCAGTGATTTGATCCATCAGATCTTCGATGGTCTTGTTGCGTTCGGCAATCTCCTTGCACATAACAGCTACTGCTTCGTCCATCTCTTCTCCGGCTGTGAATTTGTCCAGATAATACCCGCCGATTTTCTGCAAGACTTCGTCGATCGCACTTTTTTCTTTGCTTACTTTAGATTTCAGTTTCGTGATTTCCACCGCATCGCCTGCTTTTTCCGTCATATCCTTGGCAACGCTGCTCAGTTTATCTAAAAATGCCATGTCGATACCTCCTTTTCGTCTCATCTCTGTGTTCAATAGGCTTACTTCGTGTCTGTAGCCTATTATATAGCATAAACAGTGGTCGATGCAAACCGGAAATATTTTTCTTAAATATGCGTTTAAGTGAATCGTTTCGGAGCTTCGAGATAGTCTTCGATATTGTCGATCACCTTTTGAGTCAAGCGTTCCAATGCTTTGGTGCTGGCGCCTGCGCCCGGAGGACCCTTTCGGACGGCATTGGGAAACTGAAGAATCTCCGGATCTCCTGCGGCACCCGGGGTATCGCAGAAGAAATAGTGCTGCGGATCGGAGGCCAGCCA
>Ga0116152_10001709_pt1 | contig 18002 bp, 20 predicted proteins | sample AD_UKC119_MetaG_FD_89894 | JGI IMG/M metagenome (GOLD analysis project Ga0116152, IMG submission 89894) | Active sludge microbial communities of municipal wastewater-treating anaerobic digesters from Hong Kong - AD_UKC119_MetaG | ecosystem: Engineered > Bioreactor > Anaerobic > Digestate... | reverse complement strand
TATAGGCGTTCATGAACGCCTATAACGAGGCGACCATAGGCTGGATGGCCGCTCAGGGGGCAACGCATGTCTGCCTGCCCGCCGAACTTCCCGCCCCCTCCATCGCGATCGCCGCCAAGGCTGCACGCGACCTTGGCCTCGGGGTCGAGGTTCAGGTCTTTGGCAGGGCGTCGCTGGCGGTCTCGGCGCGATGCTATCATGCGCGCGCCCATGGCCGGACCAAGGACAACTGCCAGTTCGTCTGCGAGGATGATGCCGACGGCATGCCGCTGCGCACCACCGACGACAGTCCGATCCTGCGCGTAAATGGCATACAAACCCAGTCGGAAACCTATATCAACTTGCTGCCTGAAACGGGACGGCTCATCGCGGATGGCCTCACCCATCTGCGGCTGATGCCGCAATCGGTCGACATGGTAGAGGTGGCCTCTGTCTTCCGCAGTGTTCTAGGCGGCGCGCGCGATCCGCTCGAAGCGGAAACCGCGCTGCGTGAAGCGTGCGGGGAAGTCAGGTTCTCCAACGGTTTCTATCACGGCCAGGCAGGGTATCGGCGGATCGCCAACGCGGTGCCGGCCTAGCGGCGGACAGGCAGAGCCATGACTACGACAACTGCAGACCAGATGCGTGCCTGGCACGGCCCGGCAATCCTGTCCTACGGGTTCCGCCCATTCTTTCTCGGCGGGTCGTGTTGGGCCGCGATGGCTATGGTTCTCTGGATCGCGATGCTGACAGGGTATCTGGCGCTGCCTACGGCGTTCGATCCGGTCAGCTGGCACGCCCATGAATTCCTCTATGGTTATCTGGGCGCCGTGGCCGCGGGTTTCCTGCTCACGGCCGTGCCTAACTGGACGGGCCGGTTGCCGATCGTCGGCTGGCGTCTGGGCGGCCTTGCTGCGCTGTGGCTGGCCGGACGTCTGGGGGTGGCGGTATCGGGCGGTCTGCCGGTCTGGCTGGTGGCGGCGATTGACCTCGCCTTTCCGCTGGTGCTTGCGCTTGCCATCGGCCGGGAGATCGTCGCAGGACGGAACTGGCGCAATCTGATCGTTCTGGGAATGCTGTCGGTCTTTGCGGCTGGAAATGCGCTGTTTCATCTGGAGGCAGCGCGCGGGGACTACGCGGCGCATGGTATGGGGCTAAGGCTGGGTCTTGGTACCGGCATCATGATGATCGCCGTCATCGGCGGACGGATCATCCCGTCGTTTACCCGCAACTGGATGGTTCGGCGTGGCGAAGCATCCCTGCCTGTACCGCCCATGCAGTGGTTCGACCGATTGGCTTTGATCGCGCTACTGGCGGCCCTTCTGGTTTGGGTAATCCGGCCCGAAGTGACTGCCAGCGGGATTGCCTTGCTGGTGGTCGGCGGGATCCATCTGGTTCGACTTGCCCGTTGGCGTGGCCACCGGACCTTTGCCGAGCCGCTGGTCCTTGTCTTGCATGTTGGATACCTTTTCCTGCCGCTGGGGGCGCTGGCGATCGGAGCCGAGATCCTTTTGCCTGGCACATTCGGGCAAGCTGCCGCGGAGCACCTCTGGACGGCGGGAGCCATCGGTATGATGACCCTCGCGGTAATGACCCGGGCAAGCCTGGGTCACACCGGGCAGGCACTTGCGGCCGGGCCCACAACGGTTGCGATCTATGTCTCCATAGGACTTGCGACGCTCGTCCGAGTCTGCGCCGGCTACTGGCCCGAGGCCGTATCATGGCTGCACCCACTCGCCGGGCTGGCCTTCGTATTGGCCTTTTTGGGGTTCGCCCTGGTCTATGGTCCGGCTTTGCTTCGCCCCCGGTGCAGGAACTGAGAACCAGCTAGGCAATTCACGCCATGTCCGTTGCCAACAGTCCATTCCGATTGCTGGACAGGGCGGTGGGTAACCTCCTTACCGGATGCTTGTCGACGCAAGGGTTTGGGTCGTAGTCGTTTGAAAATGGCGGCAAAGGTCGCAACTCTTTGCAACGCGCCTGAGCCTCTGTATGGATCGGGTGGAGAAGGTTGGACAGCAGGCCCATCCCCTCCGCCATCATCCCTGTTGCGAACACAGACAGGCGCCCATCGCGGCGCGGAAATAGTTGTGTTTTCAAAGGGCTTTGCCTCCCCCATGCGAACCTCTGAGACTGTGCGCCAGGCTCGTTCCGGGCTCTGAACGGCGCTCCGTCTCTGTTCGGGCGAACCTCGCCGTATTCGGTTCGGTCGAATTTTTTCACGCTTTTCCAATGGCCTGAGCGTTAACCCCGCCAAAACTTCGCCCCCTGTTTCTATCGCCTTCGTGGGGAACAGAGCCGCGACGGGCGGTAGGCGCAGCCGCTGGGTGCGCAGGCCGAATGCCGCGTAGCGGTGCGGGTGATTTGCCCGACAAACTTCGTGACCCGTGCGCGAAAGTGGCCGATCGAGGTTGAGCTGTCTGCGCGCATGTTTTCGATAATCTCCTATAGACAAGCTCGATAAAGTCCGATAGGAAATTGCTTATGAACAAGCCATCGACCGATCTCGACCAATTGCGTGCTGTCGAAGCGGAGCTAGAGCGCCGCCTCTTCGAAGTCCGTCAGCAGATTTCCCACTCTGGGCGGAAAACCGAGCAAGTCTCTGGTGGCCGGCGCCGCCCCCTGCGCGAGGTTATGCTGGACCTTCTTGCTGAGGCTCAAGTCCCGCTTAACTCGCTCCTGATCGCGAGCATTTTGCGCCCGCTTCAGGGCCTATCCGTCGCATCGACACGCTTCGGGACGCTGTCCAACGACGAGGCGAAGTCCTTCGGCTCGTCGCGGGCGAGGCCTGTGTACCTGTGTCACTGCCTGAACCACGATGACGGGCAAGCTGTGAAGCGGTTCTGGGCACGATCCGACTGGCCCATTTCTCGGCGTATCCTCGGTCCGATGTCAGGGCGCGTACTCTTTCTTCAAGGCGCTGGCTGGACTATCGAGCTCGCCCGCGAAGCGAGCCTTGGAGAGCTTCCTGTCGCAAACGGCGAAACGCTGAACTTCGTGGCCGCTGATCAGGCGCGCGATGCCGGGCTCAAGGTCAAGCGCGGCGAGTTTCCCTATGACGATTGGCTGGAGGGCCTGCGCGATCTTCTCGGGCGATACAGCGTTGAGGATGAGGCGGTACGAGCGGCGGCGGCAGCGGAACTGTCGAACCAGTTGTCCGAACGTGAGCTTCTGTTCGGAGCTCGGCAGCCAGTGGTTGCTTCCCTTCCTGGTACCAAGGCGGGTTGGGGAGAACAGCTGTGAGTGTCAAGGGCAGCACCGCTCTTGTCCGCCTCGCCGGTAACCCCGCCTGCGAAATCCTCGGGGCAATGGTGATGCAGGAGGGGTCCGAGAGGCGCTTCTACGAACAGGTCGTCGGCCAGCCGTACGACAGGGAATTCGGCGAGCGCCAATCGTCCAAGCGCCGCGGAGCTCAGTTCGAACGAAATGCCTACGCGGGCGACACCCGTCTCCCGCGTGAAACTCTCAGTCCGTTAATCGATGTTGCCCCGGATGACATCCGGGTCCGCAACCTTATCGATGAATACCCCGGAACCAAGGATGACGCACGCATCGCGCGGCTCAACATCACCCGCAAGATCCTGCAGACAAGTATTGGCGGCGGTACCTTCCCGCACTTGATCATTCAGCCGCAACTGCTCATCCCGACCAGTCCCGGTCCAAGGCCCTACTTCTTTTTCGCCCCGGATCTTCTGATTTGGTCGGCTCGACACGGTTGCTACCTGCCAGGTGATCTCAAGTCCTTCATTGTGCGCGAGAACGAGGTATCGAAGGGCGACCTCGCACGTGTCCGTCTGCAGCTCGGCGCACAAGTATTGGCCCTCCGTCATGAATACCATCGACTTGGCCTTATGGCGCTCCCGCCAGCGCAGGGGGTGCTCATGTTCTCTAAGCCAAACAGCTTGAGTCCGCATGCACCGCGTATCGAAGACCTCGGTGGCGCGGTCGAGGCTGTCCACATTGGAATCGACGCTTTCCTGCGCCATCGCCAGCGGATCGATGCACTCCGCGCAGGTGCAGCACCACATACAGTCGTCGCGGACCTCGATCCAAACTTTCAGGACGCCTGTCTCGCGAGTTGCGTGATGGCTCAATGGTGCCGCGACCGGGTCGCAGGTCGGGCTGCCGATCTCGGGGATGTCGCTTCAGAGGTGCTGGAAGACCTGCCCCTCGACCACCTGATCGGCTAGATGGAGGGCCGCGTCCAGCCTTCTAGCGAGCACGAACAGATAATCGCGGAACGGCTGCAGGCTATCGCCGAGCAACACCTTGTCGGGAGGGTGGCATGAGCGCGTTTGAGGAGTCTTTGCAGCGGGTCATTGCCCGTCATTCGAGGCGCGCGATCTCGAAGCGCACTTCAAGCAGCATCTCGCCTGATCCGGCAATCGCGATCGGAATCGCGACGATCAAGATCGTGACGGAAGAACATATCCAGGCGGTCGCATTCGGCTCGTTCGACACGGCGCCCCAAGTGGTGGAACGTCTGGATCCAATCGGACGCGACGTGACCGATCTACTTCCGTTCGCGCACTTCGTGAACGGTGTCGCGGACCGGGCGCTCCGGCGCGCCGAAGATCGCCATCCTGCCGCAGGAGGACCGCGCGTGAGCCTCCCCATCATCACGGCCGATCAGCGACTGGCAGAGACGCGGGGCGTCAAGGGCGTGATCTTCGGCCACTCAGGGATCGGCAAGACCAGCCTGCTCTGGACGCTGGAAGCCTCGACCACGCTGTTCTTTGACCTCGAGGCGGGCGACCTCGCCATCGAGGGGCTCCATATCGACGTGGTCCGACCGCGGACCTGGAAGGAGTGTCGGGACTTCGCGGTATTCATCGGCGGCCCGAACCCGGCGCTCCGGGCCGAACAGCCTTATAGCCAGGCGCATTTCGACGAGGTGTGCGGTCGGTTCGGCGATCCGCGCGTCCTCGCGAAATACGACACCGTCTTCATCGACTCGATCACCGTGGCCGGGCGGCTCTGCTTCCAGTGGTGCCGCGGTCAGCCGGAGGCGCATTCGGAGAAGACCGGCAAGCCGGACGTGCGCGGCGCCTACGGGCTGCACGGGCGCGAGATGATCGGCTGAAGTGCTTCGAACTCAAGGTGGATAAGGGCTAGCTGAACCAGCGGATCAGGCTGCCCCGATCGGCAGTGTAGGCAGCCCAAGTGTCCAACCCGCTGAGAAGATGCTCCTGCGGGATAGGGACGAAGCTCGGCGGTTTCCTCGAAGCCAGGCTGATAGACCCTCGCTGCGCCGCCGAAGACGGAAAGGCGCTTGCCCAACCGCTCGGTCAGACGCCAGGCGGCATCCGGACGGGCCAGAGCCACATGCGCCAGCCCCGTCAGCACACCCGCGAGCTTCTCGGCTTTGATGTACGGGGCAGATGCGCCGTCGGCCAAGGTCAGCACAATGGTTGGGAGCAGGCGGCCGGGATCGGTGAGGTGCTCGATCAGCGCTTCGGCGTCTTCGCCGTCGGCGTACACCGCTGGAGTTGCAGACGCTGCCTGCGAGCCAACCACCAGGCCGCACTTCTCCGCGACCTGCTGCACAAAACCCGGCACCGCCGGGTCAATGGAGAAGTCCTCCTCGGGCGTAGCGACCAGAAGGCGGGTGCTAAACTGAGCCTGCTTGCCCGGGACATGGCCGAGAACGACCTCGGTCGTCCACGCGCGCCCCGGTACGGTCTTGTCGGGGTCGTGGATCCGGAAGGCCCAGAGGTCGGATGCTCCGGCGCGGAGCCGGATGGCAGAGGGGTCGCGGCCAGGCAGCGGCAGCTCGAAGCTTTCGCCGTCCCAGGCCTCGCGTGGAAGGCGCTGTCCCGCCCGACGCTGAGCCCAGCGCAGCACCTCGCCAGCGGCCTTGTGCGCAACCGCATCGGGGTCTTCGCCCGGCATCCATCCGGCGACGCGCAGCACCTCGTGTTCGCGGACGATCCGGGGCATGCGGCTCGCCAGGTGCGACAGCGCTTCGGTCATGCTGTTGCTCATGCGGCCACCTCGGGGGTCTTGTTCGGGGCCGGGGCCGGACCCGAGGACAGCGCCGAAAGGTCGAGGTCGGACACCCGGATCTCCCCGGTCATCAGCTTGTGCAGCAGCGCCTTGAAAAGTTCGTCGAGCACGGCGCGCTTGCGGCGGTGCAGGTCGATTTTTCGGTCGATGGCGTCGAGGATGGCGACGATCTCTCGCTGTTCATCCAGTGTCGGAGGCACGGGAACAGGGAAGGCCTTCAGCTTGGTGCTGTTGATGCACGCCAGGTTGGTGGTCTTGTGAGCCACCTTCAAGAAATAGGCTTTGCCGTAGGGGCTCTGAGCGAGATAAGCGAAGAACTCGGGAACGAGCCTGTCGCGGTTAGGCCGCACTGCGAAGACGTGGTTCCCTTTCTGACGTCTTCAAAGATTGGACATGCCCAACGACAGGCCGCCGTCCACGACCAGCGCGGTGCCCGTCACCCATTCGGCGCAGGCCATGTAGGCGATGCCCTCGGCCAGTTCGTCCTCGGTCCCGATCCGGCCCAGCGCGTGCGAGCTTTCGAGCGCCTTCATCCGCACGCGCTGCTCGTCCTCGGTCACCAGACCGGCGCGGATGTTCAGTTCGGTGGACACGGCGCCCGGGATCACGCAATTGACCCGCACGCCCTGCGGGCCCAGTTCGGCGGCCAGAACCTTGGCCAGAACCTCGACCGCGCCCTTGGTCGCCGCATAGGGCGAGGCGCCGGGATAGGCCAGGCGGGTATGGACCGAACCCAGGAACACCACCGCACCCTGGCGCGCGCTCAGATGCGGCAGGGCCAGGCCGGTCAGGATCATGCCCGAGACCACATTGCTGTCGAAAACCGCGGTCAGTTGCGCCCGGGTCAGGGTGGCGATGGGTCCGCGCAGCATGTTGCCGGCGTTGTTGACCAGCGCATCCAGCCCGCCGCCATGGGCCACGGCCGCGGCAACCAGCCGGGCGCAATCGGCGTCCCGGGTGATGTCGGCGACCTCGTAATGGCAAAGCGCACCGATGCTGTCGGCAACCGCCTTGAGCTTGTCCTCGCGCCGACCGCAGATCGTCACCCGGGCGCCGTGGCGGGCGAAGTGGCGCGCCGTTCCCGCGCCGATGCCGGATCCGCCCCCGGTAATCAGCACGGACATTTCGCTCATCGGTTTCATGCAGTCGTGTCCCCCGTGGTGCCAGCGGCCCAGCGCGCGGCGCGGGCGATGAAAAGGGCCTGCCCCGGCTCGATCACCGAGGCGAAGTCGTGGCCCGTGGTCAGCGTCACCGCCCGCCCATGGACCCAGGCCAGCGGAAAGTCGGCCCCGGCGCTGTGGCCCTGGGCCAGCACCGTCACCCCGGGATCGAGGCGCAGCGCGCGGTAGTGTTCGTCCGTCACGGTAAAGGGCATCAATCCCCTGGTCACGGGATGGCCGGGCACCGGCATCGCGGTCACGGGCTCTGGGTCGGGCGCGTGAAAGCTCTGCCCCCAGACCCAGCCGCCGCCCAGCATGTCCAGCCAGCCGGGCCAGTCGTCGAAGCAGATGCAACCGGTGTGCAGGGCCATCAACCCGGCGCCCCGGGCGACATGCGCCTCAAGCGCCGCGATCAGGTCGGGTTGCGTCCGATAGGCCCAGTCGTCGCGGAACGGGTCGTATTTCGCGTGGCCCTGCATCCGCCAGCGCAGCGCGTGAACCACCACCAGATCGGCCGGCGCCGCCCCCAGCGCAGCGGCCAGTTCGTCCGGGTGGGTGACGACCTCGCACATGAACCCCTGCACTGCGAGGATCCCGGCCAGCGCCGCGCCGCTCCGCTCGAAATCGTGGAAGATGCCGCCGCTGAGGATCACCGCGCGCATGGCCTCATTCCCTCGGCAAGGCGCGCAAGAGGCTGTGGGTGACGCCGCCGTCAACGACCAGTTGGTGACCGTTCACATAGCGCGCCCGGTCGCTGGCCAGATACCACACTGCCTCGGCGATATCCGCGACAAGACCCAGTCCGCCAAAGGGCACCGCCCCGCCCCGCACCGCCCGCACCCGCGGGTCGGCGTAAAAGGGCGCCGACATGCCGCCGTCGATGAAACCGGGCGCGACGCAGTTGACCCGGATACCCAGCGGGCCCCATTCCACCGCCATGTGTTCCGTCAGCTTGGCGATCGCCGCCTTGGCCGCCGGATACGCGCCCGAGCCCGGCCCAGGCGTCACCGCGTTGATCGAGGTCATGTTGACGATGGCCCCGCCCCTGCCGGCATCGCGCAACGCGCGCGCGGCGATGCGGGCGCAGGTGAAGGTGCCCATGACGTGAACCTCGAGCACCTTGCGGAACTGCGCCGGGCTCTGGTCTATCAGCGCGCCGAGCGACAGGATGCCGGCGTTGTTGACCAGCACATCGGGGGTGCCAAAGGCGTCGAAGGCGGCCTGAACCGCGCCCTCGTCGGTGACATCCGCGACCAGCGCCACGGCGTCCGGCAGTGCCTGGGCGGCGGCGGCGGTGGTGGCGGGATCGAGGTCCAGCACGCCGACCCGGTAGCCCTCGGCCGCAAAGGTCTGCGCGATTCCGGCGCCCAGGCCCGCCGCCCCGCCGGTGATGATGACGGATTTCCGGCTCATTCGGCGGGCTCTGGGTTCAAAAGGACGGGATACGAGGAAAAGTTCTGCCGCTGCGTGCGGGTGTCCTGCACGGCCGGGTTTTCGGGGTCCGGGCGAACGTCGCGCGCCAGCAGGGACCGCACCAGTTGCGTGACGATGCCGTATTGATGCGTGGCGGGGTCCGTATCGGGGCCCGCCGGCAAGCCGCCGTCCAGATCGCGGCCAAGACACATGTGCATGCCAAAGCCAAAGGTCAGCCCCCAGCGCGGCACCCCCTCGGGCGCGGCGCGATCGGGGTCGAAGTCATCCGCCGTCGCGCCAAAAATGTCCTGCTGGCGGTTGGCGGCAGCGAAATTCAGTTCCACCCGGCCCTCGGCGGACCGCGGGCACGACCCTTCGGGCCGACGCCAGGCGACGGGGCTGGCCGGATGCAGCCGGAAGCTTTCGTGCACGCAGCGTTGCAGATAGATCGGGTCCTGCCGCAGACGCGCACGCGCCGCCACATCGGGCCAGCGCAGGAAGATCTCGTGCAGCGCGTGGACGGTCGAATTGGCCGTGGAATGCGACCCGGCCTGAAGGAAAAAGGCCATCTCGCGCAGGATCACCGCATCGCTGAGCCCTTGCTTTTCGCGGTCGCGCAGCAACAGCGTCAGCACGTCGCGCGGCAAATCGGCGTCGCCCTGGTCGAGCGCCGCCTGACGCCGCGCGATCGAGGGGGCGAGAAACGTCTCGCGCAGGTCTTCCAGCCCCGCGCGGACCTCGGCGCGGACCGCGTCCTTGTCGCGGGTCGAATGCACCAGCGTCGCCCCTTCGGAAAAGATCTTGACCAGCCTGAGCAGGCGCTCGGTCTCGTCGGCGGATTTCTCGGGCCGGTCGATCCCGGCAAAATCGGCGGTCAGGTTCATCGTCACCCGGTAGCCGAAATCCACCAGGTCCATGCGCCCGCCCGCCGCCAGCGGCCCCAGGACCTGCGCCAGAGCCGGCGGAAAGACCTGCGCCTCGTAATACGAGAAATAGTCCTTTCGCAGGATCGAGAATTCCAGCACCCGCCGCGCGTGATGCGCCCGCCCGTGCAGCGTCAGCAACACGTCGTCCATGACGACACCGCCCTCGTCATAAAGCGCCTGCCGCATCGAGCGATCCGCGAGGACGCGCGTGATTTCCTTGTAATTGGTGATGACCGTTCCTGTCATGTCGCCCCATCCCCCCCCCGCCGCCGTCTGGCGTTGATCGTGTCCGGCCCCGAGGGAACGCGGTGCCCGGCCACCATGGACCCGGACGCGTCGGCGCCGGGCGGCATGGCCGGACCGCTCCTCCCCAAGCGGTGATGAGGGCGAGTGTTCACGAGCCCCAAGACATGGTCAATTTCAATATTCTTAGATGTATCTTCTGAAAAACAGATACCTTGCCGCGGCCGCTCCGATGCCGCGGCCGGGCGTCAGGGCCGCACCCTTGGCCAGCCCTCGCGGATCGGATCCGTCCCGTCCCAATGCGCCGCCGCCGCCGCGACCTGCGCGAAGATCGAGCGCCGCTCGGGCCCTTTTCGGGTGATCTCGAAGACCACATCGGGATCGTCGGGGTGCTCCAGATAGGCGAAGGGGCCATAGGCTGAGCGGCCGTCCTGGATCGTCACCCAGCCTCGGGCCTGCGCCCGGGCGACGGCACCGTCAAAGTCCTCCTCCCACGAGGACACATGCTGAAGCGGCGCGTGGTCCGGAAACCGCGCCAGCCATTCGGTGTAGATGCTGGGCTGGGGGCTGACCTGCTGGATCAGTTCGACCTGATGGTCGCCGCTGTTGGCCAAGGCGGCGTGCATCTGCATCCGGATGTCGTGGCCGCGATAGCGGCAGGACGGCAGCACGACGTTGCGCGCCACGAACCACGGCCCGATGCCGGCCTTGTCGGACAGAAACCGCAGATGCGCGTCGATGTCGCGCACCACATAGCCCGATTGCCGGATCTCTCCGAATACCCTGCTCATGACCTGCAAACCCCCGGTTCGTTGCGCGTGCCCGGGCGTGATCCATCGATTTCGATAATTTCGAAAGCGATATTTTTCGGCCCCGCGCCGGGGTCAGGCGGCCGGCAGGCGATCCGCGCGCAACCGCCCGGCGGCGGCCCAACTGGCGGCGGCCATCAGACCCGCACTCGCCAGGCACAGCGGCAGACCGCCAAGCTGATAGCTGACGCCGGACAGCAGCGTGCCAATCAGGCGGCCGGCGGCGTTCGCCATATAGTAGAAGCCGACGTCACGGGTGATGCGATCGGCGGCGCCGAAGGCCAGGATCAGGTAGGAATGCAGCGACGAGGTGACGGCAAAGACAAAGCCGAACAGCATCAGCCCGCCCACCAGCAACCCCGTCAGCCAGGGCGCCGTGCCGCCGGCCAGCGCCGCCGCGGCGGCCAGGACCAGCGGGATCGGCACCAACAGGCCCGACCACCGGATCGCGTGCCGCACAGAGTCCGCCAGCGGCTGCCCCGCCCCCCCCAAGAGACGCGGCGCCAACGCCTGGACGGCCCCGTAGCCGATGACCCACAGCGCCATGAACCCGCCGACCAGGAAAAACGCCGCCCGCGACGCGTCGGGTCCGTCCGGGGACAGGGCGGCCTCGAAATAGACCGGGATGCCGACCACGAACCAGGTGTCACGCGCACCGAACAGGAACATGCGGGCCAGGCTCAGCCGGTTGACCCGGGGATCGGCCGAGCGCCAGCCCGACCAGCGATCCGCACCCTTCATGCGGCCGGGCAAACCGGCGGGCAGGAACAGGACAACGGCGACCAGGATCAGCGCCAGGACCGACGCCATCGCCCAGATCGCCCGGGTGAAGCCCACCGAGGCCAGCAGCGCGGCGCCCAGGAAAAAGCCCAGCCCCTTGACCGCGTTCTTGGACCCGGTCAGGGCGGCTACCCAGCGAAACAGCGCGCCCTCGCCCGGTGCCAGCAGCTTGACGGCGGATTTCGAGGACATCTTGGCCAGGTCCTTGGCCACGCCCGACACCCCCTGCACCGCCATCACATAGAAAACCGACGCCCCGATGCTCCACCCCGGATCGAGCTGCGTCAGCGCCAGCAGCGCGCCGATCTGCAACGCCAGCCCGCCGTGCAGCGTCGTCGCCAGGCCAAAGCGCGCCGCCAGCCAGCCCGCGCCCAGGTTCGTGGCGATGCCCGCGACCTCATACAGCACGAACAGCCAGGCCAGTAGCACCGGCGAAAAGCCCAGGCCGTTGAAGTGCAGCAGCACCAGCATCCTCAGTGCGCCGTCCGACAGCATGAACGCCCAATAGGCCGCCGTCACGGCCGCATAGGCGCGCAGGGTCGGGGCCACGCTCATGACCCCGCCGCGACCATGCGGGCGATGTCGGCCAGGCGGCAGGCATAGCCCCATTCGTTGTCATACCAGGCAAAGACCTTGACCTGGGTGCCGTTCACCACCAGCGTCGAGGGGCCGTCGATGATCGACGAGCGCGGATCGTTGGTGAAATCGCTGGACACGAGCGGGCGGGTTTCAAAGCCCAGGATGCCTTTCAGCGGTCCCTCGGAGGCGGCGCGAAACAGGGCGTTCACCGCCTCGGCGCTGGTCTCGCGCTCGACCTCGAACACGCAATCCGTCAACGAGGCATTGAGCAGCGGCACCCGGACCGCGTGGCCATTCAGGCGCCCCTTCAGTTCGGGGTAGATCAGCGTGATCGCCGACGCGCTGCCGGTCGTCGTCGGGATCAGGTTGGTCAGCGCCGCGCGCGCCCGGCGCATGTCCTTGGCCGGTCGATCGACGATCGTCTGGGTGTTGGTCACATCGTGGATCGTCGTGATCGTGCCATGGCGGATGCCCAGCGCCTCGTGGATCACCTTGACCACGGGCGCCAGGCAGTTCGTGGTGCAGGACGCCGCCGTCACCAGCCGTTGCGTGCCGTCGTAAAGCGCGTGGTTCACGCCATAGACGATGTTCAGCGCGCCGCCGTCCCTGACCGGGGCGCTGACCACGACGGTTCGCACCCCGGCCGCGTGATACGGGGCGATTCTGGCGGCGGTCTTGAACACGCCGGTGCAGTCGATGACCAGATCGACGCCCAGCGCGGCCAGAGGCAGGTCCTCGATCCGGCGTTCATGGGTCAGGCGGATTGGCTGGCCGTTCAGCACCAGCGCCCCGTCGCCGGCGGCGACCGGCGTGCGCCAGCGGCCGTGCACGCTGTCGAACTCGATCAGCAGCGCGTGTTGTTCGGCGTCCCCGACCGGGTCGTTCAGCAACACGATCTCGCCCCCGGACCCGGTATCGATCAGGTTGCGCAGCACGAGCTTTCCGATCCGGCCGAGGCCGTTCAGGGCAATACGGGGCATGGGTCAGTCCTTTGAGATGGCATCGACGCGGCTTTGCACCGCCAGCCGGTCCAGACGGTCCAGCGGCAACGCGACAAAGGCCGCGATCCGGCGGCGAAGGGCGGCATAGGTCTGCGCGAAGGCCAGCGCGCGCTCGGCCTCGGTGCCCGGGGCGCTGACCGGGTCGGGCAGGCCCCAGTGGCCGGTGATCGGCTGGCCGGGCCAGGGGGGGCAATCCTCGGCCGCGGCGGTGTCGCAGACGGTAAAGACGAAATCCATCCGGGGCGCGCCGGGGGCCTGGAACCCCAGGATCGACTTGGAGGCAAGGCCCGACACATCGTGTTCGTTGCGCCTGAGAACCTCGATCGCCATCGGGTTGGGGCCGGGGCCGGGCCGGGTGCCGGCGGAATGGGCGACGAAGCGCCCCTGCCCCAGGTCGCGCAAGAGCGCCTCGGCAAAGAGCGAGCGCGCCGAATTGGCCGTGCAGAGGAACAGGACGTGGCGGGGGGCATCGCTCGGGGGCCGGACCTCGGGCATCAGGGGGGCCGACAGGCCGGGCATCAGGTCGGGGCGCCCGCGCCCGACATCAAGGGCAAGATAGCCGATCAACCCCTCGGCCCGGTCGAGCGCGATGGAATAATGGAGCGACCGGCCCCGGCGTTCGACCCGCAGCATCCCGGCGGAAGTCAGGTCCGCCAGATGGTGCGACAATGTGTTCGGCTTGAACCCCAGCGCCGCGGCGATCTCGGTCGGGCGCGCGCCACGCGGGGCAAAGCGCATGAGCAGACGGTAGACCGCCAGGCGATCCGGGTGGCCGAGGGTGGCAAAGGCTTGGGCGGCGTCTGACTGTTCCATAATTCCCGAATACAGGAATTATTTCGCAAGTCGAGTGACGTTTTGATGACAGCCGCGCCTCAGCCCGGAAAGGCGCCGCGCGTGCGGTTGGCAAAGGCGACCAGCGACAGCATCACCGGCACTTCGACCAGCACCCCCACCACGGTTGCCAGCGCCGCGCCGGAATTCAACCCGAACAGCCCGATCGCCACCGCCACCGCCAGTTCGAAGAAATTCGACGTTCCGATCAGCGCGCAGGGCGCCGCAATCCGGTGCGGCACCCGCCAGGCCCAGGCCCAGGCATAGCCCAGTGCGAAGATGCCATAGGATTGCAGCACGATCGGCACGGCGATCAGCGCGATGACCAGGGGCTGCGCCAGAAGGACGGGCGCCTGAAAGCCGAACAGCAGCACCACCGTCAGCAAGAGCCCCAGCACCGAGGCCGGCTTGATCCGCGCGATGAAACCGGCGACCGCGCCCTCCCCCCCTTGCACGATCAGCGCCCGCCGCGTCAGCATCCCGGCGATCAGCGGGCTGACGATATAGAGTGCGACGGACAGGATCAGCGTCGCCCAGGGCACCGTGATCTCGGTCACGCCCAGCAGGAAGGCCACGATGGGCGCAAAGGCGAAGACCATGATGAGATCGTTCACCGACACCTGGACCAGTGTATAGGCCGCATCGCCGCGCGTCAGTTGCGACCAGACAAAGACCATGGCCGTGCAGGGCGCCGCGCCCAGCAGGATCAGGCCGGCGGTATAGTCGCGTGCCGCCTCGGGCGCGATCCAGCCGGCGAACAGATGGTGGAAGAATAGCACCGCCAGCGCCGCCATGGTGAAGGGCTTGACCGCCCAGTTCACCACCAGCGTGATGATCAGCCCGCGTGGACGCCGGCCGACCGCCGACACCGATCCCAGGTCGATGCCGATCATCATCGGATAGACCATCGCCCAGATCAGCACCGCCACGACCAGATTGACCGAGGCGAACTCGACCCCGGCCAGCGCCGCGAAGAGGCCCGGAAACACCGTGCCCAACGCAAGCCCCGCCAGAATGCCGAGAGCGACCCACAGGGTCAGCCACCGTTCGAACAGACTCATGCCGCCCCCATCGCACAGGGCACGGCAAGGGTCGCCGCGCCGGTCCAGGGTTCTTCGATAGACGCGCGGCGGGCGCGTGGCAACGACCCTGCCCCGGCCTGATCGCGACCCGACCCGACCCCACCGGCGCGGGTTATTCGGCGACGAAGCGCGCGACCTGCGTGTGGTAGTGCTGCAAGGCCGGTTCGTTGCGGCCAAAGACAAAGGCCTCGTTCGCCTTGGACGCCAGCGTCTTCTGGATCTGGAAGCCCATGTTGTAATCCTCGTCGCGCACGGCCTTGAGGGTCATCTGGCTGAAGGCTTCGGTCGCGGCCTTTTCGGCGTCGGTCCGCGGCACGCGGGCGGTCATGATCGACTGCCGGGTGATCGTCGTGTCGGGGGTCGGCCCGGGGAACACCTGGCTGACCAGGCAATGGTCGCCCACCACGCCCGAGATCGAGGTGTTGGGAAACACCGAATGGATGAGGCGGATGTGTTCGGACGGATCGCCCCAGTCGCCTTCGGGCTTTTTGGCGATCTCGATCAGGGACTTGCGGCCAAAGACCAGGCGTTGGTGCGGGCCATAGGTGTCGTGCAGCATCAGGTTGCCGACGGTGTATTTGCCAACCGTCTCGGCGTGCAGCGTGTTGTGGTGATAGGCCTCCAGGTAGCCGTCCCAGCAGACCTTCCATCCGGGGCCCTCGATCTCGCGCTGGGTGTGCAGATGCCAGTTCGCCAGATCGAGCGTTTCCAGCTCATAGGCGAAATCGCCCAGCCAGGCGTCGATGTCAAAGGTCTTGCCGGGTGTCAGGCAGACCCAGACCAGCCCCGCCTTCTCGACACAGGGCAGCTCGCGCAGGCCCAGCCTGGTCACGTCCACGTCGCCAAAGGTCTTGCCGCCATACATGCTGACCAGCTTGCCCTTGGTGTCGTAGACCCAGGCATGATAGGGGCACGAGAATTGCCGGGCCTGCCCGGTGCCATTGGCGCAGACCGGCGCACCGCGATGGCGGCAGGCATTGAGAAACGCGTGCGCCACCCCCTCGCCGTCGCGGGTGACGATCACCGGCGTGCCGCAGACCTCGGTCGCGCGGTAGCTGTTGGGCGCGGCGATCTCGATCGACAGCACCAGGGCCAGCGGCTTTTCGCGAAAGATCCGGTCAACCTCGCGGCGATAGCGGTCGGGGTCGGTATAGGCCGAGACATCCAGCGCATAGGTGGACGGCGCCTGATCGGTGGAGCGGTTGACGAAATGGGCGACGGCGCGGCGGGCCATGTCCATCGTTTCCTGCATCGGTCGGGTCATGACGATCTCCCTATTGGGTGCGGCGGCCCGCAAAGGCCCGCCAGGTGTCGGTCTTCTCGGGGTAGTCGGCGGCGATGCGCCCCTGGGCCACCACCACGCGGTCGGGCCGCGCCAGGGCTTCGGCGTAATCCGCCGCCGGAACGTAGTAGAAGAAGTTCAGCACCCGCCGCGCGATCCGCCAGCAGTCCCCGTCACGGCGATAGGCGTCGTCGTAGCGCAGCGCCGCCACGCTCTGGACCCCGTTGGGCGTGGTCTCGGCATGGCAAAAGATGGTGCCGGTGGCCTCGGTATCGGACAGAAAGCGGATGACCGGGTCATGGGTCCAGTGGAACCCCGGGCCGCGGATCGCCAGAACGCGCTCGAACAACGCCACGATCGCCGCGCGGCCGCTGGCCTGCATCGAGCCGTTGGGCGTGTCCAGCACCGCGTCCTCGGTGAACAGGCTGCCCAGAAGGTCCAGGTCGCGGACATCGCAGGCGACCGCGTATTGCGCGCTGAGTTCGGTGATGGCGTTGCGCGCCTCAAGCCGCGCCACGCGGGATTCCAGGCTCAAGCTTTGGGTCATCGGCACTCCTTACCGCTGATAGACGAGATCGGGCAGCCAGGTGGCCAGCCCCGGAAACACGATCAAAAGGACGATCAGAACCAGCATCGCCCCCAAAAAGGGCGTCGCGCCGATGCAGACATCGCGAAACGGGGCGCCGGTGCTGCGGATGCCCTGCACGACGAACAGGTTCACGCCGATCGGCGGGGTGATCAGCGCGGCCTCCATCAGCAGCACCACGATCACGCCGAACCAGATCGGGTCGTAGCCCATCGAGGTGACCAGCGGAAAGACGATGCCGATGGTGGTCAGCATCATCGAGAAGGTCTCCATGAACATGCCGATGACCAGATAGAAGACCACCACCACGACCATCAGTTGCCAGGGTTGCAGACCCAGGTCCGCGACCAGTTGCGTCGCCGCCTGGATCGCGCCGAAATAGCCCACCACGATGTTCAGGATCATCGCCGCCAGGATGATGAGCATGATCATCGAGGTCGTGCGCACCGTGCCCTCGAAACTGTCCAGCAGCATCCGGGCGCTGAGGGTGCGGTTGGCGGCGGCCAGGATCAGCGACAGCACCACCCCGATCGAGGCGGCCTCGGTCGGGGTGGCAAGCCCGGCATAGATCGTGCCGATCACGCCCAGGAAAATCACCATCGGCGGGCCCAGATCCTTGAGCGCGCGCAGCCGCTCGCCCCAGCTTGCGCGCACCGGCTGCCCGGCCAGCCCCGGGCGCATCACGCACAGCCCGCCGATCACCGCCGAAAAGAGCGCGGCCAGCAGCAGCCCCGGGATGATCCCCGCCATGTAGAGTTCCGGCACCGAGGATTGCGTCAGCACCCCGTAGACGATCAGCGTGACCGAGGGCGGTATCAGGATGCCCAGCGTGCCCCCGGCCGCGATCGAGCCGAGGAACAGCGCCTCGTCATATCCGTTGCGGGCGATCTCGGGATAGGCGACCGTCCCGATGGTGGCCGAGGTCGCGACGCTGGAGCCCGACGTCGCGGCAAAGATCGCCGAGGCGCCGATGTTGGCGTGCATCAGGCCGCCGGGCAGCCACGAAATCCATTTCGCGACCGCGCCATACATCCGCGCGGCGATGCCGGACCGCAGGTTGATCTCGCCCAGCAGGACGAACAGCGGGATCGACAGCAGCAGATACTGGCTGGATTTTTCCCACAGGAAGCCGCCAAAGGTGCGTTGCAGCCGGCCACCGTTCCACAGCGCGTCCATGACGATCGCCAGATCGCCCAGGATCGCCGCGACCGGCAGCGACAGCGCGATCAGCAGGCCCAGGCCCAGGATGAAGCCGAGGCTCTTCATGCGTCCCGCTCCGCCGTGCCCGAGACATGCGGAATGCCGGCGATATGGCCCACCCGCCG
>Ga0116152_10001708_pt1 | contig 18002 bp, 16 predicted proteins | sample AD_UKC119_MetaG_FD_89894 | JGI IMG/M metagenome (GOLD analysis project Ga0116152, IMG submission 89894) | Active sludge microbial communities of municipal wastewater-treating anaerobic digesters from Hong Kong - AD_UKC119_MetaG | ecosystem: Engineered > Bioreactor > Anaerobic > Digestate... | reverse complement strand
GGCGAAACGCCGGTTAAATTTAAGGTTCGGGAGAATATTATCTATAAAGGTAAATCGAGTGTGACGAATGGCGATTTTACATTTAGTTTCGTCGTTCCCAAAGATATTTCCTATAGTTTGGGTACCGGTAAAATTATGTATTATGCCGATAATGGCGAAGTGGATGCACACGGCGCATTTGAAAATTTTAATATTGGTGGAAATAGTTCGAATATCACCGACAACACCGGTCCGGATATTAAACTTTTTCTGGATTCAGAAAATTTCAACTCGGGAGATGTAACCGGTAACAGCCCGGTGTTACTGGCAAACCTGAGTGATGAAAATGGAATTAACACGGTTGGAACGGGTATCGGACATGATATAACAGCTGTGCTGGATGGCGATTATTCACAGGTATTTGTACTGAATAATTATTACCAAGCAAATACCGATGATTATACGAGCGGGAGCATCACGTATCCGTTGAGTGATATTCCGGTCGGGCATCACACCCTGATCCTAAAAGCCTGGGATGTGGCCAATAATTCATCTGAAGTTGAAATTGATTTTGAAGTGACCGGAGACCTCATGATCAGGGAAATCAGTAATTACCCTAATCCAGTGAATGATTATACTTATTTCGTGCTGGAACATAACCAGAACGATGCCAACCTCGATGTGATTTTTGATATTTACGACCTTTCTGGACGTTCGATTGATCGTTTCCAAACCAGAGTGGGGTCGAGTGGGGGAGTAACCAGCCCGATTCGATGGGATTTGGCGGAATCAAATATCGCTGCTACTTCTGGTGTTTATATTATTCGCGCCATTATCCAAAATGGTGACGGGATAATTTCAACCAAATCAGGGAAATTAATAATTACCCGCTAAATTTTCATTCGAATAAAATTTTTGGAAAAAAAGGCCGTTCATTAAGGTATATATATAATAACAGAAACAATTGTTTTATCTTTGCACGCTCAATTTTGAAATTATTATGAAGAGATTTTTTCGTTTGATTTTTGCCTTGATTCTGATAGGATTAGCAACTCAGAACATATTTGCACAGGGAACGCTGTCTGGTGCAAACACCATTACAACTGCAGTTCCTTTTTTGGCGATTACGCCTGATTCACGAGCCGGTGGTATGGGTGACGTGGGTGTTGGAACAACTCCTGATGTGAATTCGCAACACTGGAATCCGGCTAAATATGTTTTTATGGAAAGCGATATGGGAGTTGGACTCTCGTATTCTCCGTGGCTACGAAACCTGGTTTCAGATATTAACCTGGCTTACCTCACCTTCTATAAAAAATTAGACGATGTGCAGGGAATAAGTACCTCTCTTCGTTATTTTTCATTGGGTAATATAACATTTACTACTGATCAGGGAGATGTTATGGGACAACAAAGTCCAAACGAATTCGCACTTGATTTGGCCTATTCACGTTTACTTTCCGAATCATGGTCGGGTGCAGTAGCCGTTCGTTATATTCGTTCCGACCTTACCAGCGGACAGCTGGTGAACGGTATTCCGACTTATGCCGGTAATTCGTATGCTGCAGACGTTGCGTTTTATTATCACAAAGAATTCAGAAGAAACAGAAGAGATAATCTTTTTACCGCAGGTATCAATGTTCAGAATATTGGAGCAAAAATCTCTTATACTGAAGGGGAAGTAAAAGATTTTATCCCGACCACTTTAAAACTGGGAGCCTCTTACACTGTGGAACTGGATGAGTACAACAGCTTCTCTTTTTCTGCTGAAGCAAATAAATTACTGGTGCCAACACCTCCCGCTGACTCAACGCAGTATCAGGATGGCGATGTAATTTGGGCTGGTGGAATCAACTCTGATATTGGAGTTATCGAGGGTATTTTCAAATCGTTTGGTGATGCTCCCGGTGGATTTAAAGAAGAAATGAAAGAAATAACCTGGGCAGTAGGTGTTGAATACTGGTATAATAAACAGTTTGCTATTCGTGCCGGTTATTTCTACGAAAACGAATACAAAGGAAACCGTAAATTCCTGACTGCAGGTGCCGGGTTAAAAATGAACGTGTTCGCACTTGATTTTTCTTATTTGCTGCCTACTCAGCGTAATCACCCGCTTGAGAACACACTGCGTTTTACTCTGGCATTCGATATTGATGCTTTTGGACAACAACGCTGATGAGTTTCAGAGTTGGAATAGGATATGATGTACACCGTCTGGCCGAAGGAGAAAGCTTGTGGCTGGGCGGTATTTTAATTCCACACTATAAAGGAACGGTGGCTCATTCTGATGGAGATGTGGTCATTCATGCCATTTGCGATGCGCTGCTCGGAGCTTTAAAATTAAGGGATATTGGTACGCATTTCCCTGATAATGAAGCAGAGTTTAAAAACATTGATAGTAAAATACTTCTGAAACGTTCGTACGAATTGGTTCAGCAAAAAGGGTACAAACTGGTTAACCTCGATACTTCAATTAGTGCACAGCAACCCAAATTAAAACCATTCATCCCGCAAATGGAAGAAACCATGGCTGAGGTTTTGGGTGTGGAGGTAGATTGTATTTCGGTGAAAGCCACAACTACCGAGGAACTTGGTTTCGAAGGCCGCGAGGAAGGAATCAGTGTAACTGCTGTTGTATTGTTACAGAAATCATGACAAAAAAGCTTACTCTGGTAATTGGTGCGAGCGAAAATCTTTCGAGGTATTCGAACATGGCTATTCGTTCGCTTCGTACTCACGGTCATCCGGTTTTGGCACTCGCCAAACGTGAAGGACAGGTTGGAGACGTTAGAATTCAAACCGAATTTCCTACTGAAGAAATAAATACGGTAACTTTGTATGTTGGGCCGCAACATCAGCCGGAATATTACGATAAGGTGCGGAAATTAAAACCACGCCGTGTCATCTTTAATCCAGGGACTGAAAATCCTGAGTTTGAAAATCTCTTGGAAGAAAATGATATTGAAGTCGTAGAAGCATGTACACTGGTCATGTTAAGTGTCGGAAATTATTAGGAAATAAAATGTATATTGAAATTAATAGTTTCGAAGAGTTTGAGAAGATGAAAAGCGAGCCGGCGTTACTGGCTTATTTTTCAACGGAAGCCTGCAACGTTTGCAAAGTGCTTAAACCCAAAGTAGTTCAGTTGCTCGAAGAGGAATTCCCGGAAATGAAAATGGCGTATGTGAAATCGGACGTCCTTCCTGATATTGCCGGGCAGAACCGAATTTTTGCAGCTCCAACTATTCTGGTGTTTTTCGATGGCAGGGAGTACATCCGTAAAAGCCGCAATATTGGGATTAGCGAATTACACGAGGCCATCTCACGGCCGTACGATATGATGTTTGGTTAATCTTTTAATAAAATTAGTTGCCTATAAATCCAGCTAGTTTTTTTTCAACTCTTCTATTTTTTTCTGAAAGCCATCTTCGTATCCTAATTTGAATCTTTTTGACAATTCAATTCCCAAAACGTAAGTGTCAATTGCTTTATCTGTTTGGTTACTTACTTCATACAATTGAGCCAGATTAGTCAAAATACCAACGTATTTTGGGTATGCTTCAGAAGCTCTTTTAAAAACTGTTATCGCTCCCGACAGGTTCTCATCATTTTTCAGTTTGAATGCTAAATCGAAATAGTCTCCCACAGGCCTTCTTGCTTTTTCACCATACTTATTCATTAGTTGTTGTTCTTCTTTTAAAAAAGATTCATTGCTATAATTCTCACTGAATTCTTGCGTAGGTTTTAAATCAGAAAAAATAAATTTTAAGCCATTATAATTAAGGATGAGCCGGGCATCATCATGTCCTTCATCCCCAACTTCTTCGTGCATCCAATGCAGGGGCTTGGGTTCATTATTTTTGATCACCTCGGTGTAACGAATCAACTCCTGTCGCATTCCCCAGCCATCACCTCCTCCAATTCCAAAATATATCGATTTGTTCATGTCGGAATGCGATTTAAAAAATGCCGGAGCTTTCTTTGTCATCTCTTCGCTATTCCACCATAAAGCCGGCGACTGAACAATAAGAGCATCAAATAATTCCGGTTTTTCCATTAAAGTATAAACACTAAATAGTCCACCAAATGAATGCCCTTCTAAAATACGGTAAGGGTGGGTTCTGTAATTAGATTCAACATAGGGGATCAATTCTTTGTGTAAAAACTGAAGAAATTTGGATGCTCCACCACTTTGTGGAAGATCAGCGTTACCGCTTCCGCCATATACATTCTTTCCGGCAGTGGAAGGAGTAAAATCTCTTGTCCTGTCTAAACTTTCAATACCCACAATTATCATTGGTGGAACAATTCCTGATTCTGTGAGTAACTCAACCGTACCTACTACATGTTTTATGTTTTGAACCCCATCCAAAAGATAAAGAACAGGATAGCCGGTGTCGCTCTCTTTGTATCCGCTTGGCAAGGAAATAATAAATGGACGGTTTTCCTTTAATATTTCAGAATATAGATGGTTATATGTGCCTAGCCCCAAAAGCTGATTGTTGTTGCTTACTTCTATTTTTTCGGCTAATTGTGCTCTGATACTGAATTGACAGCTGATTAGAAAAAGTACTACAAGTGAAATTTTGAGTGTTTTGTAATTCATAAGATTAAATCATTTCTACTGAAGACGATTTTGTCTTATTTATATTACATATTAATTAAATATTGCACTTGGGTATGTTCAATCTGTTTATATCTATATTCTCAATTTGTATTCTTTTTAGCTATTGCGAAGCGGGTATTTAATGGATAAACATCTTGTAGTTAACCAAAATTTATTGTTGGGAAAGAGTATAATCGTAAGAGAGAAAAGATAAATTGGGGTAATGGTGGTATATGTACTAATAAAAAGACCTTCAGGGTTTTGAAACCCTAAAGGTCCGGGTCTTCATTTTATTTTCCCAGCATCGGGAATAACATTTTTATGTCTTCATCAGAAGGATGTCTTCCAAATTCACAAATTTCAAAAGCTTCGGCAGCGGTAACTTTTTCGGCTCTTTCTTTTCCATACCATTTTTCAAGTGATGCCCTGATTGCCGGAGTTGGACTGTTAAAACGCCTTTTCTCCAACCATTCCAAACGGGCCTGTTCACCTTCGGGGACCTCGTCGAGTGCGCCATCTAGCCAGGGAAGCCACTCAAAAAACTGTGATTCGTGAGCCGATGCCGCATAGATTTTTTTATCATAAACGGCAGAAATATCAACGGCAATATCAGGCTGAAAAGGATTCGGTTTCTGAAATCCATCCTGCGAGTACAAAAATACCGGATTCACTTTTAAGGCCGGTACATCAGGTGCCACATTCGGAACGGTTACCAGAAAGGCAGCATCTTGTACAACAATACCGGTATTACGGTGGTCAGGATGATAATCATATGGCCGGGGCGAGATTACCACATCTGCATTCCAGCTACGAATCAAACGAATAACCTGTTTTCTCAACTCAAGCGTTGGCATGAGTTCTGCATCGTGGTTATCGAGTACTTTGTAAGTTACACCAAAACGTTTCCCAGCTTCCTGTGCTTCTGCTGTTCTAATTTTCGCCAGCGCTCCGCCACCTTTGGAAAAATGACCGGCATCACCATTAGTGAGTGAAACAAATAAAACGTTGTGTCCCATTTGCGCAAATTGGATGGCAGTTCCTCCTGCGTCCAGGTCACAATCGTCGGGGTGTGCCCCAATAACAACAATATTCAGTTTGGAATCCTGTGCCTGGATGGTAAAAGCGATTAGTACACTTAAAAAGAATAGAGTGAATGTTTTCATAAGTCAGTGGTTTAGTTTATCGGAAGTTAAGGTAAATGTTTTTTTGCAAAGTAAAAAAGAGATTTTGCTTTAAAAGCAGGCTTCTAATCTATGGGCTTTCATTTTCATAGATTAAGCTATTAATCAGATCATCATCCGCTATTTCAGGAAGTGTCACTTTCAGGTTTGGATTTTCCTTCATCGCCTGTTCAATCGCAAAACGGGCAGGTTTATTTCGTGCCCAGCTTCGCCGCGAGATACCGTTATTTACATCCCAATGAAGCATCATTTTCAATCGCTCTTCGGCTTCGGCTGTTCCGTCGATTGTCATTCCAAAACCACCATTAATTACTTCGCCCCAGCCAACACCACCACCGTTGTGCAACGACACCCAGGTAGCGCCACGAAAAGCGTCACCCACAAAGTTTTGTACGGCCATGTCGGCCGTGAAGGAAGAGCCGTCGTAAATATTGGAAGTTTCACGGTAAGGCGAATCGGTGCCCGAAACATCGTGGTGATCGCGGCCCAAAACAATAGGTGCTGAAATTTTTCCATCACGTATGGCATCATTAAAAGCCTTGGCAATCTGAGTTCGGCCTTTACAATCGGCATATAAAATGCGTGCCTGCGAACCAACCACCAGTTTGTTTTTACCGGCTTCACGAATCCAGTGGATGTTGTCTTCCATTTGCCGGGTAATTTCATTTGGTGATTCCTTTGCCAGGCTTTCCAATACTTCAGCAGCAATCCGATCCGAAGTTTCAAGGTCTTTTGGATTGCCAGAAGTACATACCCATCGGAATGGTCCAAAACCATAATCGAAAAACAGCGGCCCCATAATATCCTGAACATACGAAGGATAAATAAAATCACCTTTTTCGTTGGTAATATCAGCTCCGGCACGACTGGCTTCCAACAGGAAGGCATTTCCGTAATCCCAGAAATACATGCCACGTGCAGTCATTTTATTCACCGCTACTACATGTCGCCGTAGCGACTCATATACTTTCTCACGGAAAAGTTCAGGTTGTTCCGCCATCATTTTATTTGACTCATCAAACGATTGTCCCACAGGATAATAACCTCCTGCAAACGGATTATGAAGCGAAGTTTGATCTGAACCCAATTCAACTGGAACATTTTCTTCTACGAGTTTTTCCCAGAGGTCAATCACGTTTCCCTGATAAGCCAGCGAAACAGCCTCTTTTTCCTCCCTGGCTGTTTTTATTCGAAGAAGAAGTTCATTCAAATCAGTAAACACTTCATCTACCCACCCTTGCGAATGACGAACTTCAACCGCTTTCGGATTTACTTCTGCTACCACGCAGATCATTCCGGCAATTACTGCAGCTTTGGGTTGTGCTCCCGACATTCCTCCCAGTCCACTTGTTACGAAAATTTTCCCGGCAACCTCTCCCTGCGAATGGATTCGGGCTGCGTTCATAACTGTTATGGTGGTTCCGTGTACAATTCCCTGCGGACCAATGTACATGTACGATCCGGCAGTCATTTGTCCGTATTGCGAAACGCCAAGTGCATTCATTCGTTCGTAATCGTCACGGCCTGAATAATTTGGAATCACCATGCCGTTGGTAACAACCATACGTGGTGCGTTTTTATGCGATGGAAACAAACCCATCGGATGGCCGGAATACATTACCAATGTCTGTTCATCGGTCATCTCGGACAGGTATTTCATCGTAAGCAGGTATTGCGCCCAGTTTTGAAATACTGCCCCATTTCCTCCGTAAGTGATCAGTTCATGCGGATGTTGTGCCACTTTTGGATTGAGATTATTCTGAATCATCAGCATAATGGAAGCCGCCTGTTTCGATCTCGCCGGGTATTCATCAATTGGACGGGCTTGCATTTCATAATCGGGGCGGAACCGGTACATATATATTCGTCCAAACATTTCGAGCTCATTCAAAAATTCGGAAGCCAGAACTTCATGAAATTTTTGCGGGAAATAACGAAGAGCATTTTTCAGAGCCAGTTTCTTTTCATCACTGGTTAAAATATCTTTTCGTTTTGGGGCGTGATTGATGCTTGAGTCGTATGGTTTTGGAAGTGGCAGTTCAGCCGGAATACCTTCTAAAATTACTTCTCTGAAATGTGCCTTTATCATGATAATTTCTCCTTAATCTTATTAATTTCGGGGTACAACGGCAAAATATCGCCTTTCCCCGATAATTGCGATGATATTTGGCACTTTTTAAGAATATTTGTTACCATTCAAAATAAATAAAGAAAATGAAACGATTTGGAATTGTACTGATAGCAGTTGTGAGTGCCTTTTTGTTTTCCAGTTGCGGATACAACAAGATGGTTGAAATGGATGAACAGGTAACCTCGCAATGGGCGCAGGTTGAAAACGTTTACCAGCGCCGGGCTGATTTGATCCCGAATTTGGTAAATACTGTAAAAGGTTATGCTGCGCACGAACAGGAAACCCTGGAAGGAGTGATTGAAGCACGTTCAAAAGCCTCTTCCGTAAATATTGATGCCGATAAACTGACTCCGGAAACCATTCAGCAATTTACACAGGCTCAGGATGGACTCTCTTCAGCATTAAGCCGTTTAATGGTGGTTGTGGAACGTTATCCCGACCTGAAGGCCAACCAGAATTTTCTGGATTTACAGGCACAACTGGAAGGAACAGAAAACAGGATTGCAGTGGAAAGGAAGAAGTTTAATGAAGTAACGCAGAGCTATAATGCTTATATCCGAAAATTCCCGCAGGTGATTTACTCGGGCTGGTTTGGGTTTGATAAGAAAACATATTTTGAAGCTCAGCAGGGAGCAGAAAAAGCACCTGAAGTGCAGTTCTAAAACTGAATAGTTGAACAACAGAACGTCATGCTGGACATCAGTTGATGGATTCAGCATGACAGATTTTTTAAAATGTAAAAAATGGGAGTACAGAAATATTTTTCGGAAGCAGATAAGCTCCAGATAACAAATGCAATACGGGTAGCTGAGACCAATACGTCGGGAGAGATTCGTGTGCATATTGAGAATAAATGTGTGGGAGATGTACTTGACCGTGCAGCTTACATTTTTGAAAAGCTGGAAATGCACAAAACTGCTCTTCGAAACGGAGTGTTGTTTTACCTGGCCATGGACGACCGGAAGTTTGCCATTTTGGGTGATGCTGGAATTAACAAAGAAGTTGCCGAAGATTTCTGGGAAAGTACAAAGGAAGTGGTGATCAAAAAACTGAAAGAAGGAAAAATTGCAGAAGGACTTGCCAATGGAATCATCAAAGCCGGAGATCAATTAAAATCGCATTTCCCTTATCAGAAAGACGATATCAATGAATTGTCAGACGATATTTCGTTTGGAAAATAGAAAAATCATGAAAAAATTAATATCAACACTACTGGCAATTTTCTCCGTTTCAATTGTATTGAATGCACAGATACCTGATCGTCCTGTACCGCCCCGGCTGGTGAATGATTTTGCAGGTGTGCTTAATAAAAACGAATACAGTAAACTTGAAAATACACTGGAAGACTTTGCCCGACAGACTTCCACACAAATAGTAGTAGTAACTGTTGCCGATCTGGATGGATATGACCGGTCTGATTATGCTTTTCAATTGGGTGAAAAATGGGGCGTTGGTCAAAAGGGAAAAGACAATGGTATTGTTGTACTACTGAAACCCAAAAGCGGGAACAGTAGCGGTCAGGTTTTTATAGCAACTGGCTATGGCCTGGAAGGGGTATTGCCAGATGCGATTGTAAACCGGGAAGTAGTTGATAACGAGATGATTCCCCAGTTTAAGCAAAACGATTATTATGGTGGACTTGCTGCCGGCTTGAATGTCATTATGGCGATTACAAGAGGAGAATACACTGCCGAGCAATACAAGGAAAAAGTAGATGCAGGTGGAGCTGCCGGAATTCCTTTTATATTCATTTTATTCATTCTGATGTTTGTTCTGTTAGGGCGTCGTCGAAGAGGACGGTTTTACTCTCCGGGAAGAAGCCTGCCTTTCTGGTTGGCCATGGGAATGATGTCAGGAAGCAACCGGTCATCAGGTTCTTTTGGTAATTTTTCTTCGGGAGGAGGAAGCTTTGGCGGATTTGGTGGCTTCGGCGGAGGAAGTTTTGGTGGCGGAGGCGCTGGCGGAAGCTGGTAGACTTTAGTCGAAAGTTTAGAGTTTATAGTCATTCACCGGTTGAATTTATATCTTACAGTGAATGAATTACAAAATAATGTTCAAGTATCCGTCTTTCGTGTTTTTCGGAAGGCGGTTTTTTTCTGCTTTTTTCAAAAGGGATTAAATAAAAAAGCCGGTCCCTTCAGGAAACCGGCTTTATAGTATTTTAGATTAGCTTATTCAGCTACGTCTTCAATCACATTGATGTTTTCATCCACCAAGATACGGCCACAATATTCGCAAACAATAATCTTTTTGCGACTTGCAATATCTAACTGACGCTGTGGTGGAATGTTCGCGAAGCAACCTCCGCAAGCATCACGCTGGATGGTTACAACTGCCAAACCATTGCGAGCATTTTTACGGATACGTTTGAAAGCTGTCAGCAGACGAGGCTCGATAAATGATTCGATTTTTTCTGATTTGGCTTTCATTTTTTCCTCTTCAATCTTGGTTTCTTCAGTAATCTCTTCCAGTTCTTTTTTCTTACGCTCCAGGTCTTCTTCGCGTTCTTTCAACTGTGTTTTTGATTCCGAAATCGCCTCTTTTTTAGAGGTCATATCGGTAGTGAATTCGCGAATACGTTTTTCAGATAATTCGATTTCCAGGGTCTGGAACTCGATTTCTTTTGAAAGTGAGTCAAATTCACGGTTGTTACGAACGTTGTTCTGTTGTTCCGTATATTTTGCGATCAAAGCCTGAGAATCTTTGATGGCAATTTTTTTATTGTTAATGGCTGTATCCAGATTCTTGATTTCATCGTCAAGATTCACCAACCTGGTTTTTAACCCGGCAATATCATCTTCCAGGTCCTGTACTTCCAGCGGAAGTTCTCCCCGTAATGTTTTAATCTTGTCAATTTCTGAAACTACAGTTTGCAATTCATGCAGTGCGCGTAGTTTTTCTTCAATCGAAAGGTCTTTTTCTTCTTGCCTTGAATAGGATGTATTCATGCCTTCAATATTTTATTTATTTATTCTCTTTGTTTTGCAGGCTTTCCTGCTTTCATTCAATTGTCTCCGGGCTTATAACGTGCTGGTGGACAAAATGTTTTTATATTTTGCTCCCGCAGGTTTTTAACCAAAAATCAGAAGTAAAAAACCGGGTTGGTATTTACCCCTGACAAACGGACTGCAAATGTAGAGAATTTTTTCGTAAGTAACTCATAAAAAAGTTCTTTAGTGAACTGTTCACTTTCAAAATGTCCCACATCTGCAATTACAATTTTATTTTCAGCGTCGAAGAACTGATGATATTTAAAATCGCCACTGATAAATATATCGGCACCGGTTGAAATAGCGCGATTCAGAAGAGATGATCCTGCACCACCACAGACAGCCACTTTTTTTACATTTTTGCCCAATAACCGTGTATGTTTAATGGCTCCGGTCCCAAGGGTATCTTTTACCTGCTGCAAAAATTCGGTTTCGCTTTTTTCTGCAGGAAGCTCACCGATCATGCCCATTCCGACCCGTTCAAATTTATTCTCGAGCGGATAAATATCGTATGCTACTTCTTCGTAAGGATGTGCATTTAATAAGGCAGTAATTACTTTTGACTGGATATAGGAAGGAAAAACAGTCTCGAAGCGAATTTCATTTTCGTAATGATGTTTTCCTTTTTCACCCACAAAAGGATGCGTTGAGTCATTTCCACGAAATGTACCTTGCCCGTGAGTGTTGAAACTGCATGAATCGTAATTCCCAATGTGTCCGGCCCCGGCGGAAAAAACGGCTTCCCGAACTTTCTCAGCATGATCTACAGGAATAAAAGTGACAAGTTTCTTTAATAATCCATCTGCAGTTTCCAATATCCTGCAGTTTTCGAGGCCAAGTTTTTCACATATCTTCCCATTTACGCCATTCGTAACACTATCCAAATTGGTGTGGGCGGCATAAATAGCAATGTCGTTTTTTATGGCTTTTAAAACGGTGCGCTCCACATAATTTCTCCCCGTGATTTTTTTCAAACCTGAAAAAATAATAGGGTGGTGTGCTACAACAAGATTGCATTTTTGCTGAATAGCTTCTTCTATTATTTCTTCGGTTACATCAAGGGTAATCAGTATTCCTTTTACTTCCTCTGTCGTATCGCCAATTATCAATCCGGCATTATCATATGATTCCTGTAGTCGCAGAGGTGCGATAGTTTCCAGAAAATTGGCTATGTCTTTAATCTTTGTCATTGAATCCGTTTCTGATTTCAATCAATTCCTGTTTAATATCCTGAAGACGTTTTGCGATTTCATAATTGTTGAGGGTATCTTCTCTATTGTCTTTCAGTTTTTGCCGGGCTCCTTTAATAGTCAGGCCCCGCTCCTTCACCAGGTAATTGATGAGTCGAATGGTTTCAATGTCTTCCTTGGTAAAGAGCCGGTTTCCCTTTTTGTTTTTAAAAGGTTTCAACGCCTCAAACTGCTGCTCCCAATAACGGATATGCGAAGGATTGAGCCCGAACATTTCGGATACTTCGCCTACTGAGTAGTAAATTTTTTCTATTTCGGGTTTTTTGTAAGGCACCTTTTTCGTGATTTGACATGCAAGATAGTTAGATTTTAAAATGAGAGCAAAATTAATAACATCGTCATTTGGATCATATGATCAACTAATCAAAATATTTTGCCGGGGTTTGTGGTTAATTGATTAAATAACTTATAAAACATCTTCAAATCCTTCACTAAGTTGTATGTTATAGATACATGTCTTGCAAAAATATTTTGGAATTTAGATTTAAAATTATACTTTGCCGGTCCATTAAGTTTTTACAGAAGAAGTTAAACCCATTAAGTTAAGCTGGAGGACGGTCATGAATGAATACATTTTAGTTACTGTTGTACTTTTATTATTGTTTTTTTACATCCGGTATTTACTAAAATATCCGGAAGATTTTGCGAATTATTATACGCGTATAAGGTTCTATAAGCAATCACCTGAAATAGAATAATCGTTCCTAAAACAAGCAAAACTTTCACCAGTTCGTTAGTGGAAGTTATAAATATGCTTTAAAATTAATCTAATGATTGTCCGATGTTGGATGAAATGGCAATCATCTTGTCATATTCCTGCGGACTTAAATCCTGAAAAACGAAATATGTTGGATTTACCTTCTGTCCATTTTTATGAACTTCGTAATGAAGGTGTGGTGCAGTTGATCCTCCTGTATTTCCCACGTAACCAATAATATCGCCACGTTTAATCTTCTGCCCCCGCTTTACATTGAATTCATTCAGGTGCCCATAAACGGTTTCATACCCAAAACCATGATCGATTTTGATACTCATTCCCAAACCAACACGACTCCTTTTTGAACCACTTACCTCGGTTACTTCACCATCTCCGGTAGCATAAACAGGGGTCCCGATTGGGGCGGTGAAATCTTGTCCCCAGTGCATTTTCCTAACTTTATAAATGGGGTGCATACGATAACCCCATCCACTTGATGTTCTCTTCAGGTCCTTATTACTTACGGGCATAATTGATGGGATAGATGCCAGCATCTTTTCCTTGTTTAGCGCGAGCGCCATCACTTCATCGTAGGATTTTGACTGGATATAGGCTTTCTTTGAAAGAATATCCAGTTTTTTTGCCGTAGAAATGATCAACTCGGAATTATTTAAATTTTCGAGATGTGAGTATTTATTAACTCCACCAAAACCAGCTTCTCGTACGGAAGAAGGAATCGGTTCTGCTTCGAAAATTACACGGTAAATATTGTCGTCACGTTGTTCCAGATCATCCAGTACCTTCCCAACTTTGTCCAGATCTTTCGACATCAATTCATATTGGGAAAGCACCTGTTGGTAATCGCGACGCAGTCGTTTTGTTTTGGGCGTTTCGTATAAATTCAGAAAAATAACTACAAAAACCAAGGCCAAAGCCAAGCTGCTTGACAGATAAGTAGCTATCTTCATCACCTTTTCTTTCCAGGTGAGACCAATGCTTTCGTAGTTTAATGTTTCCGGATTAAATTTGTACTTTTTTCTTGCCATCCAGACTCCTTTTTTTCACGTTTTCAGCAAATTCAATTTAAAGGTTTAACTTTGCGTGGTTTTAAAAAAACGTGATATTTACACGCCGCAAATGTAAGTAATTAACTCATATATAGGGTTTTTATTTCATTTGTATTAATTTTTTTTAACTAAAATATAAATACTGACAGACGGTAATATGAAGACTTCTAAAGAGATACGTGCAGCTTTTCTTGACTTTTTTAAGGAAAAACAACATCAGATCGTAAACTCGGCACCCATGGTGGTAAAGGGTGATCCAACTTTGATGTTTACCAATGCGGGTATGAATCAGTTTAAGGATTGGTTCCTGGGAAACGAACCTGTAAAATGGAACCGTGTGGCAGACACTCAGAAATGCTTACGTGTTTCGGGGAAACATAACGACCTGGAGGAAGTAGGACTGGATACCTATCACCATACCATGTTCGAAATGCTTGGAAACTGGTCGTTCGGCGATTATTTCAAAAAGGAAGCAATTGATTGGGCATGGGAGTTTTTAGTAACGAGAATGGGAATTGATCAGAGTCGTCTGTATGCCACAGTTTTTGAAGGGAGTACCGATGACAACCAGGAGCGTGATAATGAAGCGGCCGGTTACTGGGAGCAATATCTTCCACTTGAGCGGATTTTGAATGGAAACAAAAAAGACAACTTCTGGGAAATGGGAGACACTGGACCGTGTGGTCCGTGTTCAGAGATTCACGTAGATATTCGTCCTCAGGCTGAAGTTGATAAAATTCCGGGACGGGAATTGGTGAATAAAGATCATCCACAAGTTATTGAAATATGGAATCTGGTATTTATCCAGTTCAACAGAAAAGCAAACGGAGTTTTGGAAGAACTGCCAGACAAACATGTGGATACCGGAATGGGATTCGAACGCTTGTGCATGGTTTTGCAGGGTAAAACCTCGAATTACGACACCGATGTTTTCCAAAGTACTATCAGTGAGATTGGTAAACTGGCTAATAAAAAATACGGAGACAACGAAAAGGCAGACATTGCCATGCGTGTGATCGCCGATCACCTTCGCGCCGTGGCTTTTGCCATTGCCGAAGGACAACTTCCTTCAAATAACAAAGCAGGTTATGTAATCCGACGGATTCTGCGACGTGCAGTTCGCTATGGTTATACTTTCCTCGAATTCAAAGAAGCAACTATCTTCCGTTTAATTGAGGTACTTAAAAATACAATGGGTGAGGCTTTTCCTGAATTGGTTAGTCAGCAGGTGTTGGTTGAAAAGGTAATTAAGGAAGAAGAAGAATCATTCCTTCGCACACTTTCAACGGGTATTAAACTACTTGACGAGTTGATAATCAAAGCCAAAGCTGACGGCTTGAAAGAAATTGCGGGCAAGGATGCATTTGTGTTGTATGATACATATGGATTTCCGCTCGACCTGACCGAGTTAATCACTCGTGAAAATGGATTAGGAGTGGATAACAGTGGCTTTGCCGTTGAAATGGAAGCCCAGAAAAACCGTTCACGAAATGCTGCTGCCCAGGAAACCGACGATTGGGTGGAACTGCGTAAAATTGAAAAGACCGAATTTATTGGCTACGACCGTTTGGAAGCCGAAATTCGTATAGCACGTTACCGCAAAGTAACTCAGAAGAAAAAAGTATTTTACCAATTGGTTTTTGACCAGACTCCATTTTATGGTGAGTCAGGTGGTCAGGTTGGAGATACCGGAACCATTGAATTTGATGGTGTGAAAACACGCATCTTCGATACACAAAAAGAAAACAACCTGATTGTTCATCTTGTTGAGAAACTTCCTGAAAATCCTGGAGAATTCTTTTGGGCTGTTGTTGATGGGAAACGCCGTATCAGCATTGCTAACAACCACACTGCGACCCATCTCTTACACGCCGCACTCAGAGAAGTACTTGGCAAACATGTGGAACAAAAAGGTTCGTTGGTGAATGCCGACCACCTGCGTTTCGATTTTTCCCATTTTCAGAAAATGACTGATGAAGAGATTGAAAAAGTGGAGTTGTTGGTTAATCAGAAAATAAGAGAAAACTCAGTGCGGGAAGAAAACCGTGAAACACCGATTTCAGAAGCAAAAGCTGCCGGAGCAATGATGTTGTTCGGTGAAAAATATGGTGAGGCAGTACGCACCATCAAATTTGGCGAATCACTCGAACTTTGCGGAGGAACACATGTGGACTCTACCGGCCAGATTGGGATATTAAAAATTGTGTCGGAAAGCGCTATTGCTGCTGGAGTGCGCAGAATAGAAGCCATTACTGCCGACCATGCTGAGAAATACATTAACGAGCAACTCAATATTCTTAAAAACATTCAGGAAGTTATCAAGGGATCGAAAGATGTTCTGGGTACTGTAACCTCAATTCTTCAGCAAAATTCAGAGCTCTCGAAACAGATCGAGAATTTTCAGCGCGAGAATATGAAAATTGCAAAGGCAAACCTGAAAAGTAAAGTTTTGCAAGAGCGTGGAGTAAATATCATCGCGCAAAAAATAGCTCTCGATAATAGTGGATTAATCAAGGATCTGGCTTTCCAGCTAAAAGGTGAAGTTGACAATCTCTTCCTGGTTTTAGGTGCAGAAATTGGAGGAAAACCAAACCTGACGGTGATGATTTCAGAAAATATCGTGGAGGAAAAAGGATTGAACGCCGGACAAATTGTTCGTGAAGCCGGAAAAGAAATACAAGGCGGTGGAGGTGGGCAGGCATTTTATGCCACTGCCGGTGGAAAAAATGTTGATGGACTCGATGCTGCCATCGAAAAAGCACTTTCGTTTTTACAATAGTAAATTGAACACATAATTGAAAGAACCGTTTCTGAATAGAGGCGGTTCTTTTTTTGTAAAAAATACTTTCTTGTCGCTTTTACCGTTCTTTCTTTGATTTAATCTAAATAAGAGGTATTTTCAGCCACGATTTGAATGAACAAAGACCGGGAACATTCCGTTATGGGTTTCAATTCTCCCCTTAATGGGAGAGAGGTGGTCTCCTAAATCAATATAAATTATCTGGTAAGATGAAAAAAATCTATGCGTTTATAACTTCCCTGCCATTTATGGCTTTTATTTTTTTAGCGCTGGCATTTTCCATGGCAATTGCCACTTTTGTTGAAAGTAGTTATGGGACGCCAACTGCGAGAGCTTTAATATACAATACACGCTGGTTTGAGCTTTTGTGGGGATTATTTGCGCTTAACCTGATCAATAACCTTTTTCGTTACCGGTTTTTTACAGCCCGAAGATTTACCCTTGGCATATTTCACATTTCTTTTTTAGTTATGATACTCGGAGCTGCCATTACCCGGTATTTTAGTTTCGAAGGGATGATGCACATTCGTGAGAACCAAAGCTCGAATTTCATCTTATCGACTGATGACTATTTTTATGCTTCATTTGGTGATCAGCAAAAAGAAAAGAAAGTTCGATTCTCGGAACTGACTCCACGACAGTTTTCAGCAAAGTTCGATGTGAACGGAATGAAAGTAAAAGTTAAAACCGTTGGTTTTATCGAGAATGCCGAACGAAAAGCTGTTCCTTCCGATTCTGGGAAACCGATTATTGATTTTGTATTTGCAGTCCCGGGCGGACAAGGCATGCAATCTTTTACTTTCCAACAGGGAGATGTACTCGATCATCCCGGATTTACAGCTGGGTTTGATGTGCCACAGGAGCACATGATTAATTTTTTCCAGCAGAACGGTCAGTTGTATATGATTTCTTTTATGCCTTTGGAAGAGACAACCATGGCAACCCAGGAGACTGTAACATTGGCTGCCGGCGACACAATCCCAGTTAAACCTATGTTTTTATATGGATTTGGTGATTATCGTTTCCTGATTCGTAATTATTTCCCGAGCGCAAGTTTCAGTGCGGTTAAAAGCCAGAATGAAACCAATGAAGATGTCGTATTTGTTGAAATTTCAGACGGAATTAACCAGCAAACAGTTTCTGTGTTTGGACATTCGGCAACCATTCCAGACACAGTGAAAGTTCCGCTGGGGAATGGCATTTTGAAACTGGCTTATGGTTCAATGCCGGTGGCTCTGCCATTTAGTATTTATTTGCGCGATTTTCAGCTCGATCGTTACCCGGGATCGCAATCTCCTTCC
>Ga0116152_10001707_pt1 | contig 18004 bp, 16 predicted proteins | sample AD_UKC119_MetaG_FD_89894 | JGI IMG/M metagenome (GOLD analysis project Ga0116152, IMG submission 89894) | Active sludge microbial communities of municipal wastewater-treating anaerobic digesters from Hong Kong - AD_UKC119_MetaG | ecosystem: Engineered > Bioreactor > Anaerobic > Digestate... | reverse complement strand
ATGTCCGGCGGTATTGATGTCGGTACCGATACACCCGGTGAAATCCTGTATTCCATGCAGTACCGGCTGGATCAGGAGGACATCTATCTGGATGGCGATGTGCAGATATCCATGCCGATCGGTGAAAAGCAATCGCTTGATTCGCTGGTAATCGACCGCGAGAACGATCAAGTTGCGCTGCCGGATAAGGGCATCATTACCTTCACATTGGATTGCTCCACGCGCGACCAGATCATCGAGCTTACCCCGAACATCGAAACCGTCGGCGAGCGCTGGAGCGCCAGTGTCAGCGACGTGATCTTTACCCCCATCCAGACCTATGTTACGGTGGATTGGTCGGTTAATCCCGATGTGATGCAGGCGCATATCGACGCCAACGGCGACGGCTTCCGCGATGAAGACGGCACCCTGTACTGGCTGTACACCGGCGTGGATGCCGTGGGCGACGAAGTGCAGTCACTGGAGCTCGTGGACAAAACCGGCACGCCGGTGTTTGACAGCTGGGACGGCTTCTACGGCAATCAGGGCGTCGGTCCCGAGCAGGCGTGGTTTACCTTTCCCTACTCCGATAACCTGCCCGAAGAGCTGTACCTTGCCCCGGTTATTGACGGCATCGTCGATATGAGCTACGCCATCCGCGTTCGGTAACATACGGTCATAGAAATACGGGGCGCCGCACCATGCGGCGTCCCGTATTTTATGCCCTGGTTTACCTATGCTTCGGCGAGTGCCTTCCCCAGTACCCTGCACTGTTCCAGCCCTGCCTCGTCCGGCGTTTCGTTCAAGATCAGGCCGTCGGCAAGCAGGTCGGCGCCAAGTGTTTTGCAATCCTCTTCCCAGGTGCGCATCCACTCGCCGTCACCCCAGCCATATGATCCGAACAGCGCAATCTTTTTTCCGCGCAAGGCAGGTTTGCAGCTTTCAAACATCGGTGCAAATTCGCTGTCCTCCAGCTCTTCGCTGCCCATGGACGGGCAGCCGAACGCGATCGCCTTGTACTGGTCTACCATATCTGTCACAAATTCCGCCGCGGTAAACAAGTCCGCCCCTGCCGCTTTGGCAACCGCCTCGGCCATCGCCTGTGTATTCCCTGTTCCGCTCCAATATACAACCGCCGTTTTGTTCATAATATTTCCTCCCGTCATGTTATGCGGGCTTTGCCGCAACCGTCAGTTTTGCCAATGGGGTACCGGTATAAAACTGTTTGGAATAGATCGATGTGCACTTGCGGTAACGCGCAAAGATGCGCATGGCTTCGTCCGCTTGACCGTACACCTTCCAGCAGCCGCACAAAAGGCAGTTTTGACCGCGGTTGCGCATGAAGCCCGTCACATCCGCTAGCGGATACCCGAGAAACAACCCGATCTCATGGGGAAACAGCTCCTGGTCTTCCAGCCGCTGCCGCAGGGTAGCCAGCGCACCGCAGACAGTAAAATCTCCGTACCCGCATTCCCGCAGCGTTGCCTGTGCCTTGGGGCATGTCAGGCATTGTGTCAGCAGCGCTTCACGGTACAGGTAGAACAATGTACGATCCTTTCCCTGCTTCAGCACGGTCAGCCGTGCACCTTTGCCCTCGATGGTTCGGTTAATCCGTTCTGTTTCCCGTTTTAACGCCTCCGCATCGTCCGCATCCGCGTTGAACAGGCTTCCTGTTTTCATGCCCGCCAGCGTTGGTGCTCCGTAGCGTATCATCAGTTTCTCCAGCACCGGTTCTCTCCTTGTTTTGTAGTTAGTGTGCTCTAACCTTTCTCTCTTGAAATGCGCGCCTTGGGTTGACGCGCGGTTAGTGTTGTCTAACTTTGATCATTTTATATGATATTTCTGATCTTGTCAAGCGGTATTGCCGATTGCTATTTTACGTTTGTAAAACGCCGCGAATTATGATCGGCATTCCCCGCTATTTCCGTTCCTTCTGGCATTGGGGGCAGTAGTACACGCTGCCGCCCATATACGCGGCTTTCACAATTTCGCCGCCGCACACCGGACAGGGCTGCCCGACCGTATTCTTGCTCAACAGCGTATGATACCCGCCGGGTTTGCCGAAAATATCCGTTTCCGTATCGCGCCCGCCCTGGACCGTCATCTTGCACAGCGTGGTTTTTACACTGCCGAACAGTTCTTCCATTTCCTGTTCCGTCAGCAAATTGATTTTAGTCTTGGGGTGTACGTGCGCATTGAACAGGATATCCTGCAGCACGCCGTTGCCAAGCCCCGGGATACGCTGCTCCGTCGCCAGAAACGCTTTGGCGCTTTTGCCGGAGTTCTCCTCCGCCAGCTCCAGAAAATATGGCAGATCAAACAGATCGGAAAGCGGCGAAGGCAGGCGCTTGGCCACCCTGTAATATTCGTCGTCATATGCGCCTTCCGTAAACGCCCACAGCCCGCCGTACATCTGCACGCTGCAGGCAAGCGCGGAGGAATCCGTGAAGGTGATCAGCAGCTGATGACGGGTTAAAAAGGTTTCATCCGGCGCAAAATAACGGATATTAATCCCCTCGGCCAGCAATACCCGCTTGTCCTCCGCCGCTATTTCCACCTTGCCGCCAACACCTCTGGCCTTACCGATAATCTTTCCGGACAGCAGTGCGCCGTATCCGGCCGGATCGCCAAAATACCACGCTAATTTATGCGGTACGGCATTCGCCTGCACGCTTGCAATCGTCTTGCCTTTCACGGTCTCATTCAGTTGTCCGGCTAAGCTGATGCTTTCCGGCAATTCGATCATCGTGCCGCACCCCTTCAATTTTACATTTCTGTACCTACAATACCAGATTACTACAAATTATACAATATAATAGCGTCGAAATCTATTTGCAGTTTTTTTTTATTGTTTCTCATTTTTGTAAGGCGCGCTGTTATTTGCAATCCATTCACCTAACTTCAACGCACAGCCGTCTATAAAGCAGGAACAGAGTGATGAGCTGCGTATATAAGTACAAAACCATAGACGGCCAGCGCGTATGGCTGGAGCCCGTGAATGAAATCGGATATTATTGCATCAGCGGCAAACGAATTTTCCACGGCATAACCGCGGAATGCTGCAGCAACTACCTGTATACCTCCTTTTCGCTGCCGGCAGGCGAGTTTGTGGTTTCCGTAGCCGGTACCGACAGCTATCGTGTAACGGTCAGCCCCTTGCGGGAGACAGATGTGCTTTATGCGGACGTCCCGATTGTGTCCTTTGATACCGCGAAAAAGGAACTTGAAAAGCAAATCCAGTGCGGGCTTTTACGCGATGTGCTGGAGGTCAAGCTGTGCTATGCCCCATACCGTGATCCCGATGATAACAATGTGTTCTACCTGCTGCCCGTTTGGTTTGCCAAATGCGTCTGTGCCAATACCGCCGATTACGAATTTGAACGATGATTGATCCGGTTACACAGGAAGTCTGCGAAGACGAGCGCCAGTTCAGCGAAGAAGCCGTAGCGGGACAATCCGGCACATTGATGGATTGGAGCGCCACAGGCCGCTATCTGCGCGAGGTGCCGACCATTATCACTTGGGATGATGTAAGTCTGGAATAGCAAAAACGGCCGCCGTAAGGATATCTCTTACAGCGGCCGTTTTGGTTATGGTTTGGTTATTTCATCTTTGCGTTAATCGCGGCGTGCGCGGCAGCCAGGCGGGCAATCGGCACACGGAAGGGAGAGCAGCTGACGTAGGTCAGGCCGATGTTGTGGCAGAACTCGATGGTGGCAGGATCGCCGCCATGCTCGCCGCAGATGCCCAGCTTGATGTTGGGGCGGGTTTCGCGGCCGGCTTTCGCAGCCATCTTCACCAGCTTGCCAACGCCTTTCTGGTCGAGCTTGGCAAAGGGATCGCTCTCAAACACCTTGTTGGTGTAGTAGCTCTCCAGGAACTTGCCGGCGTCATCGCGGCTGAAGCCAAACGTCATCTGCGTAAGGTCGTTGGTGCCAAAGGAGAAGAACTCGGCTTCGGTGGCGATCTCATCGGCCAGCAGTGCGGCACGCGGGATCTCGATCATGGTGCCGATGTGGTACTGCAGCTCGGTGTTCTGCTCTTTAAAGACCTCTTCGATGGTCTCCACCACGATGTTTTTCACGAACTTGAGCTCTTTCACCTCGCAAACCAGCGGGATCATGATCTCGGGTACGATATCGTAGCCCTTTTCCTTCTTCACCTTGATGGCGGCCTGGATCACGGCGCGGGTCTGCATCTTGGCGATTTCGGGATAGGTGACGGCCAGGCGGCAGCCACGGTGGCCCATCATCGGGTTGAACTCGTGCAGCGCGTCGATCTTCTCGTCAATCGCCTCGGGCGTGGTGCCCAGTTCCTTGGCAATCGCGGCGATTTCGGCGGTCATGCTCTTGGCGGGCAGGAACTCGTGCAGCGGCGGATCGAGGTAACGCACGGTCATCGGGCGGCCTTCGAGCGCGGTGTACATGGCTTCAAAATCGCCCTGCTGCATCGGCAGGATCTTGGCCAGCGCCGCTTCGCGCTGTTCCACAGTATCGGAAAGGATCATCTCGCGTACGGCGGCAATGCGGTCGGCCTCAAAGAACATATGCTCGGTGCGGCACAGGCCGATGCCCTCGGCGCCGAATGCCACAGCCTGCTTGGTGTCGCGGGGATTGTCGGCATTGGTGCGCACCTTCAGGGTACGGGCCGCGTCCGCCCATGTCATCAGGCGGGCAAAGTCGCCGGTCACGGATGCTTCCACGGTGGGGATCGCTTCGCCGTACACATTGCCGGTGGAACCATCGATGGACACATCGTCGCCCTCGTGATAGGTTTTGCCGCCTACGGTAAAGGTTTTGGCTTCTTCATTGATTTTCAGTACGCCGCAGCCGACAACTGCCGCACGGCCCATGCCGCGGGCCACAACAGCCGCGTGGCTGGTCATACCGCCGCGGGCGGTGAGGATGCCCTTGGACAGGTCCATGCCTTCGATATCTTCCGGCGTGGTTTCTTCACGCACGAGGATGGCGGCAATGCCCTTGCGGCCTGCATTGGCGGCAGCGGAGGCGGAGAAATATGCCTTGCCGGCGGCTGCGCCCGGAGAAGCGGGCAGGCCCTTGGCGATCGGCGTGGCGGCCTTGATGGCCTTGGGATCAAAGTTCGGGTGCAGCAGGGTATCCAGCTGCTTGGGCTCCACCTTCAGCACGGCTTCGTCGGTGGTAAGCATTTTTTCGTCTACCAGATCCACGGCGATTTTCAGCGCGGCCATGGCGGTGCGCTTGCCGTTGCGGGTCTGCAGCATGTAAAGCTTGGCGTGCTCGATGGTGAACTCCATGTCCTGCATGTCACGGTAGTGGTCTTCCAGCGTCGTGGCGATCGCCACAAACTGCTTATACACATCAGGCATGGTGTTTTGCAGAGAGCTGATGGGCTGCGGCGTACGGATGCCGGCCACAACGTCTTCGCCCTGCGCATTCATCAGAAATTCGCCGTAGAGCTTCTTTTCGCCGGTGGAGGGGTCACGCGTGAAAGCAACGCCCGTGCCGGAGTCTTCGCCCATGTTGCCAAACACCATCGCCTGTACGTTTACGGCGGTGCCCCAACTGGAGGGGATATCGTTCATACGGCGGTAGTAGATCGCGCGGGGGTTATCCCAGGAGCGGAACACGGCCTTGATGGCCTCCAGCAGCTGTTCCTTGGGATCCTGCGGGAATTCCACGCCCTTTTCCTTTTTGTAAATACCCTTGAAAATTTCCACGAGCTCTTTGAGGTCGGCAGCGGTCAGTCCGGTATCGTACTGCACGCCCTTTGCCTCTTTCATCTTGGTGAGTGCGCTTTCGAAATTGCTCTTTTTGATCTCCATCACGACGTCGGAGAACATCTGGATAAAACGGCGGTAGCTGTCATATGCAAAGCGCTCGTTGCCGGTCTGCTTGGCCAAACCCTTTACGGCTACATCGTTGAGGCCGAGGTTCAGGATGGTGTCCATCATGCCGGGCATGGAGGCGCGGGCACCGGAACGAACCGATACCAGGAACGGATTTTCCAGATCGCCGAATTTCTTGCCGCAAATAACTTCGGTCTCGGCCAGCGCGGCGTTGATTTCCTTCATGATATCATCGTTAATGTTCTGGCCGTCTTCATAATAACGGGTGCAGGCTTCTGTGGTCACGGTAAAGCCCTGGGGCACGGGCAGACCGATATTGGTCATCTCCGCAAGGTTGGCGCCTTTGCCGCCCAGCAGCTCGCGCATGCTCGCATTGCCCTCTTTGAACAGGTATACATACTTTGCCATGTGTTCGTTGTCCTCCTCAAAATCTTTCTGTGGACCGCCACAGTTCTTGTGCTGATCCTTTCAAACTATCCAAATAATTATACACAGTTTGTATGGCATGTGCAAGGAAAAAGACAGACTTTTACGTGTTTTCCTGCGCAATCGGTGCAAAGGCCGGCTGATCAATGCTTTGCCTTGTACTTTGCAGCGTACAAATTTAATCATATCCGTCGGAAATCACCTGTTCCAGATAGATTCTTTGGCCAAAAGCGCCGTTTTTCTTCTGCTTTTGCAATCGTATTTCTTCCAATGATGCAAAGCTTATCCCCCGCAGGTCGAGCAGCGCACGGATCACCTCCATAATATCGGCCAGTTCCTCCACATCTTCTGATGCCAGATATTCGCGGGTCTCCTCCAGCAGCTTTTGATTAAGCTCCGCCCTGTACTCCGGCATGGACAGGGTTCTGGTAACGGCCTTCTTGCCGCTTTTGGCAATGATCTGCGGAATAAGGTCCCGCACCAGTTTATGGTATTCTTTCACGCTCATCATACTTCACCCCTTACATTTTTTAAGTATAGCCTATTGACCTAAGTAGAAACAAATTCTTTTCGCAAATAATCGGGAAATTGATGCAGCAAGATATTGACAGTCTGCCGATCCTGTAGTATGATAGGTTTCGCCGCTTGAAAAGGCGCGTAACGCGGGGTAGAGCAGTTTGGTAGCTCGTCGGGCTCATAACCCGGAGGTCGAGGGTTCAAGTCCCTCCCCCGCAACCATCTTGGCGGCGTAGCTCAGTTGGCTAGAGCATTCGGTTCATACCCGGAGTGTCGAGAGTTCGAATCTCCCCGCCGCTACCACGAAAGATGCCATCTATTGATAAAGGTTATCGATAGGTGGTTTTTTTATGTTATGAACCTTTTGCGCTCCTTCTGCGTTAGTATGGTGTAGATGAACCGCGGATAAATCTGATCAAACGATACTGGAGCGAACAGACCTATGTTACGGAAGTGCAGGCCATGGAGCGTATGCTGTACCGCGTGGCCCGCAGTTACCTGCCGACTGGGAGCATGCGCCGATGCGGTGCAGGAAGCGCTTATGAAGGCATGGGCCAGGCGCGGTACAGCCAAAGCCAAGCCGGACTATTTCCGCGCCTGGATCACGCGCATCATGATCAACGAATGTCATCCGCAACGTTACCTCGTCCCTCGGCAGCGCGGCCAAAAGCGCGTTCCTGTTGGAATATGGCGCATACGATTCCAAAGAGGCGAAGGTAGACGCCGTGGCCTCGATACTGACCACGCTGTATTTCGCCTGCCAGCGCTCCGCCTTCCCCCACTGGGCGGATGAAGAAAGAGAACACATTGCGGACGGCACACTGACGCAGGCGCTGGAAAGGCTGCTGACCGATGAAAGCTGAAACTGTACCAATCCTGCGGGGAACCCGAATATCGCTCCGGCCATACACGCCCGAGCGCTGCCATGCGTTTTGGCACGATTATATCGCCGATCCCGCCATGTGGGCGGAGGCGTTTCACTACGATCCGGCAAAGATCGACCGCTATTATCAGAGTAAGTTAATGGATGAAAGCCGCATCTATTTCGCCATCTGCCATGCAGATACGACTGTCGGCGAAATCCAGCTCAAGCGTATCGATCCGCAGCAGGGTTGCGCCGCTCTTAGTATTCATCCGGCAAACAACCGCTATAAGAACCGCGGTTTCGGCTCCGAACCCATACGGCTGTTGATCTTTTATACCTTTCATTCCCTCGGTCTGAAACGCATCGAAGCTGACAGTGTGCTGCGAAACACACGCAGTCAGCATGTTTTGGAAAAAGCCGGTTTTCAATTTTTATATGAAGATGCGCAATTACGCTACTATGCTATTGATAACACGGTCTGAGCCTTACAATATACAAATCTCATAGCGGCATCAGGGCAGCTGTACATCCAGATCGTCGATGCGGGAATACAGCGACAGCAGGAAGGCGATATCCGCAATGCCGTCCGCCGTCAGGCTGTTTTCGCTTTCGTACAGTTCCACGGCCTGCTTGGTGGCTTCATCAAAGGTGCCCGTCGCTTGTGTATCCATAAATCCGGCTTGAATCAGCCATTGCTGCAAAAGCGTCACCGTATCGCCGCTTGCGCCAAGCGCCAGCTCCGCCATCGGCTCCAGCAGCGGCGTGGCCAGCGCATCGTAATCGCTTTTGCCCAGCGTGTATCCGCTGCTGATCGCCTGCTTGTAATCGTTGATCGCCAGCTTCTGAAACACCGCTTCTCCCGTATCCAGGTAGGCAAACCGGTAGCAGGCCGCGCGGATTTCCAGCTCATATGGATTTTGCCCATAACTGTCAAAGCGCTTGGTGATGCTGCCGGCAATCAGCCGCGCAGCGCGCCTGGCGTTGTTGCGGTCACTGTCGGACAGCTCGGCGTTTGCGTACACGCGGGCCGGCAGATATGCTTGCCGCATGTCCACCAGATATCCGTATTCCGTTTTGCCGCCCAGATCGGCCGGCATACCGTCGGGCACCGGAGATTCGGCGTCGCTCACGTTCCATTCCACGCTCCGGATAAGTTCCTTTTCCACGATTCCCGCCATATCCGGTACGGTTCGCTGCGTATCATACAAATTGGACAGCACCTTGTGCGCGATCGCCTGCGCGGGCTCCGCCGGATTGATGCCGTAAGGCGCGCTGCTCCAGAACGCATAGGGCACCCGCACCTGCAGCACCAACTCGTCCTTTTTCACCAGCAGCGTCGTATACAACGCCGGATTGTCATCCATATTACGAAAGCCCATCAGCAAAGCCTCGTCGTCGATGCCGCCCATCGCCATGGTGAGATGCATCACCGCTTCGCTTTGCAAAACGCTGTAGCGCGCCTGCCCGCCCTGCGGATCAGCCAGCACGTAGATCACGCTCGCCGCCGGATCTTCCGCCGTTTGCAGCGCGTATCCCACACCGGTTCGGCTGCCGTCGCCGGTTGTGTAGCCTACGTCGGCAAACGCAAGCTCCGCCTCCACCACGCCTAGGATTTCGGCCATTTCCGCAAGTGTCAGCATCTGCGGCATCTGCCATGCAAGCGGCCCCGCCTGCACCTCCATGGCGGCCAGCCGGTCGTAATCCGCCTGCGCGTATGTTCCGCCAAGTGCCACCACCTGCTTGTAATCCGCCAGTCCGGCCTGCTGTAGAGCGGCGTCGCCGTTTGCCTGGAAAAGAAGATCGTTTGCGTACGCCCTGAGATAAAGCATGTACTGGTCGGGCGTGCCCGTTTCTTCCATTTTCGCGGTCGTCGCGTCCACGATCAGCACTGCGGCGCGTTTGGCATTATCGCGGTTTTCATCTGTGTACTTCGCCGCATCCTGAAATACCTTGGCGGGCAGATAATTATTTTTCAAGTCCATCAGATACCCGTACAGCGTTTTTCCGCCCAGATCAGCCGGAAGTGTGTCCGGCACCGCGCCCTGTGCGAGGACAGCCAGAGGAACCAGGCATACCGCCAGTGTGAGAAGAAGGCACAGCAGCTTTTTCATACGGTTTTCTCCTTATGGTTTGTCGTTTTGGTATTGCATGACAGCGGAGCGAAAATCGATGCATTGCACGCCTAGTCCGATGATCCGATCCAGCTCCTGCGGGACGCGCATGCGTTTTCCATCCACGGACAGCTGAACCGCGTCCGTACCGATCACCGCGCGCAGCGGCCAATCGGCCGGCCAGTCCATCAGAATCGATGGCAAGCTTTCTGCGATACAGTCAGACGCTGAGGCATCCACCGCAATCGCCGCAAATCGGTTCATCGACGAATCGTCCAGCGGCACCACGTGCATTCCCTCCATATCGGCAATGCCAAGCAGCGGCAATAGCGAAAGCATGCCATCCTTAAGCCGCGCCGCATCGCCCGCCCCCGTGCCAAACCACAGCAGCGGCCGGTTCTGCGGCGCATCGGGTACGGTTTCCCACGTGGTATAGGCAACCGTATCGGCCGAGCCGCTTTGTGTCGATACCTCGGAGGATTTTACGCCGGTGGAAAGCCGCCAGCCGTCTCCCCGTATCACCGTCGCGCGGTGCAGCCGCTGCCGAATTTCTTCCGTTTGATATCCATGCTCCGCGCCGTATGCTTCCATCAGCAGGCGGGTTTTCTTTTTTGCGCGCGCACTCAGCCAAAGAACGATCCCTGCCGCCGCCCCGACAGCAAGGATAACCAGCAGGTTCAGACCGATCTCTTCGATAGCGACCACCTCTTGTCGGTTAGGGTCGTTGGAAATGACACGGAATGTTGATATTTCTCGGGATAATTCGTTTACAATTGTTACGTTTTCTTTTGTCATTATAGCACACTGTGAGAAGCTTTAGCAAGCAATTCCTGCGCATAAAGAGCAGAAACGATTCCATCCAAACGCATCTGTGATACAATATTATATGCACTGACCCATTCAATTTCACAGGGAAGGAACTACCCATATGAAGCAGCTTCGTATCGGCCTCGTAGGCGCGGGATGGCGCACACACTTTTTTATCCGTATCGCGCAGATGCTGCCGGAACGGTTTGTAATCATCGGCGGTGTATACCGCAGTGAAAATAGCCGCAGGCAAATCGAAGCGTGGGGCGTTGCCCCGCTGGCTTCGCAGCAGGCGCTGATCGATCTCGATCCGGACTATGTCATCCTCAGCGTCAACCGCGACAGTATGGCGGACCTGATGCGCCTGTACGCAAGCCATGATATCCCGCTGCTGGTTGAAACCTTTCCGGCCAAAAGTGTGGAGGAGCTTGCGGAAATCTGGCGCGATCTGGAAAGCGCCAAAATCCAGGTGGCAGAGCAGTATATGTTTCAGCCGATGAACGCCGCACGCATTGCTGTGGCCGATTCCGGCATTTTGGGCAATATATACCAAATGCAGTCCAGCCTGCCCAACGGCTATCACGCTGTAAGCGTGCAGCGCCGCCTGCTGCATGTCGGCAGGCGCTGCCCCGTCGTGCGCGCCAACACCTATACCCACCGGATGACCGGCGGGCCCGGCCGCGGCGGCGATCCTACGGAGGACAGGCTGGTGGAAGTCGGCCAGACGCTCTATCAGCTGGATTACGGCGACAGGCAGGCGCTTAACGATCTGGAGGACAACCAGCACCGTTCCTTTGTGCGCACCCAGCACTGGGTTGTGCGTGGGGAGCACGGCGAGCTGCGCGGCGAGGACGTACGGTATCTGCAGGATATCGTAACCCCCTGCCATTTCACGCTGGAACGTGTGATAGCCGGCAGCGGGCCAAATCTGGAAGGGCTATACCTGCGCGGTGTAAGCGGCGGGCAGCATGGATGGTATTATCAAAATCCTTATACGCCCGCGCGCATGTTTGACGATGAAATTGCCGTGGCAACCTGTATGGACAAGATGGGCCGCTATCTGGAAACCGGCGAATCGTTCTATCCGCTGCAGGAAGAGCTGACAGACCTATACCTGACGCTGGTAATCCATCAGGCTGCGCATGAAAACCGCATCATCGAAGTCGCGCCGCAGCCGTGGATGGAGTAGCCGCCACAATTTCCATTTTTAACGCAAAAAACCGTCCCTATCACAGGACGGTTTTTGTATGTGATTTTTACTGTTATGCCCAGTACATTTCGCCGGGATCTTCCGTCATCAGCACCTGCTGCAGGAAACGGATCGCTTTGGACAAGCCTTCGTTGCCGCTCATCAAGCCATCCTCATGCTCGATGGAGATCACATCGTCATAGCCGTTGATGCGCAGCTCGCTGACGATGCTGTTCCACTCCAGCGTGCTATGGCCGTAACCAACGGTACGGAACACCCAGCTGCGTTCGTTGATCTTGCCGTATCCCTGCACATCCAGCACGCCGTTGCGGGCAATGTTGACCGGATCCAGCTTGGTATCCTTGGCATGGAAGAAGTAGATTGCGTCTCCCAGCTCGCGGATAGCCATCACCGGATCCATACCCTGCCAGTACAGATGGCTCGGATCAAAGTTCGCGCCGATGGTATTGCCTACGGCTTTGCGAAGCCTAAGCAGCGTGCTGGGATTGTATACGCAAAAGCCCGGGTGCATTTCCAGCGCGATTTTCTCTATACCGTGCTCATTGGCAAAGGGTATCGTCTTTTTCCAATACGGAATCAAGACTTCGTTCCACTGGTACTCCAGAATTTTGCTGAAATCCGGCGGCCACGGGCAGGTAACCCAGTTGGGCGTTTTATCCTGTGCGCTTCCGCCCGGGCAGCCGCTGAAGCCGACAATGCGCTTCACTCCAAGCTTTTCCGCCAGCAGAACAGCATTGACAAAATCATCGTGATACATCTTTGCCTGCTGCGGATCCGGATGCACGGGGTTGCCGTGCACGCTCAGCGCGGCAATCTCGATATGGTGCCGCTTGAACGTATCGGAAAACTCTTTCAGTTTTCCCTCGTCATGCAGCAGCACTTCGGGATCGCAGTGCGCCTTCCCGGGAAAGCCGCCGCAGCCTACCTCCATCGCATGGACGCCTCTTTTTTCCAGGTAATCGCAGGCTTCGTCCAGGGTTTGCTGGCCCAGTACAACGCCAAATACTGATAGTTTCATCTTCGTTTCCTCCTTTTGGTTTAGATACGCCGCTGCAGCGTTTCATTGCGCTGCGCCGATTCCAGCAGCGCTTCCATCAGCCGCATTACGCGCAGCATTTGCGCATGGGTAACCAGCTGCTCCGCTTCTCCCCGCGCGGCAGCTTTTACATTGCGGTAAAAATCGCGCACATCGCTTTGCAGATGCGGGAGCGGATAGGTTTGTATGGTTTCTTTCGTGCGCGGCGCCATGGTTTTGGTCAGTCCGGCCGCCGTTACCACGGGGACCGCGTCCCGTTTCTCCCAGTCGCTGACCTTCACAATCTCGCCGTCCAGCTTCCAGTTGCGGATGATCGCGGTGCCGTTTTCACCGCACACATACCAGCGCGGCAGGCTGATAAAGTGGCTGGTTCCCACGTCCACCGTTGCTTTCCATCCGCTTTCAAAGGTAAGCACGGCTTTAAAGCCGTCGTCCACCTCGTCGTTGGTTACATGTGTGGTATAGCAGAATACCGATACCACCGCCTCGCCCGTCAGCTGCAGCATCTGATCCAGCAGGTGTACGCCCCAGTCCAGTATCATTCCGCCGCCGTGCACCTTTGTGTTGCGCCAGTCGCCGGGCACACCGCGCGAGCCGTGCACACGGCTTTCAACATTGAATACCTTGCCCAGCGCGTTGTCCCGTATCAGCTTTTTCGCAATCAGAAAGTCTTCATCCCAGCGGCGGTTCTGGTGTACGGTCAGCAAGCGATGCGTTTGCCGGCTGACCTCGATCATGCTTTGCAGCTCGGCTGTGGAAAGCGCCACAGGCTTTTCGCAGATCACATGCTTGCCGGCCCGCATCGCCGCAATGGCAAGGGGCATATGTGTATCGTTGGGCGTTGCGATGGTCACCAGCTCTACACTTTTGTCCGCCAGCAGTTCTTCCAGCTGAGCATAGGCATGCAGCCCATCTTGCTGCGCCTGCTCGTTTTTCTCCGGCAGAATATCGTATATCCCCGCGATTTGAAAATCCTCGGGCATGGTTTTGAGGTTGTTGACATGCCAATGCCCCATGCCGCCGTAGCCAATCAGTGCCCAGTTCATCTTTTACATACCTTCAAGCTTTTTCAAATATTCGATGCAGATGCGCGCTTCTTCCGGGCCGCTGGGAGTCAGCGTTTCACTTTCCACCAGCATGGGAACCTGCAGCTTGGTTGCCGTACGGTATACCGCACTTACCGGCGCCGTTCCCAGCCCGAGCGGTTTTCCGCTGCCGTCGGCCAGCCCGTCTTTAATGTGGATAGCCGGCAGACGGTTTTGGGCATGCAGCGTTTCCATCCAGTGGATCGGATCCGCACCGGCGGCGTATACCCAATAGGTATCCACCTCCAGCGGCAGCGTCGTCTGCTCGGTCAGGATTTCCCAAAGGGACGTTTTAAATTCAAACGAATGGTTATGGTAGGCCAGGGTAATGTTCTCCTGTGCCAGCTTTTTTTCATAAGTGGTCAGCTTAGCCGCCACGGCTTCGCATTCGGCCTGTGTTTCGGCCCTGGCGAACGGCACCGTCAAAAGCGGGCATCCGATCGCGTGATGATAATTAACCACGCCGTCAAAGTCATTATCCAGCGCGTCCAGCGGGGTATGCGTTCCCACCGCTTTAAGGCCGTAGGCATCAAGCCACGCCTTTACTTCCTGCGCCGGATGTCCGAAAAAGCCTGCAAATTCAATTGTTTGATAGCCCATCTGCGCCGCTTGCCGCAGCGCGCCCTGCAGGTCGTCTTTGGCTATATCGCGCATGCTGTATAGCTGTAATCCGTATTCCATAATGATCCTCCTTAGTCGAAGTAAACCGGCTTGCCCGTCTTGGCCGAGGTATAAATTGCCTCCAGAATTTCGCTGACAACGCATGCCTGCTCCGGCAGAACCACCGGATCGGTGTCGTTATCAATCGCGTCAAACCAGCGGATCTGTTCCAGTACTTGCGGCGTCATTTTGGCGCCTTCAAAAAAGGCAACGCCGCCGGATTCCATGTTCGGCGTAATCACTGTCTGCTTGTCCAGATCGCACAGGTTAAGCGTTACCTCATTGCTGCGGATGCGAGCGCCCGCCTTGGAGCCGCACAGGTCGCAGCTGCCTTCCGGGATCGGCTCGCAGGTATTGATCGCCCAGGTTGCGTCCAGCGTGATGGTCGCGCCGTTTTGCATAACAATGAAGCCGAACGCACCGTCCTCCAGCGTGGTGTTTTCATCCGGTTTCCAGCCGCCCCACGGATTGCCGCATGCTGCGTTTTCCACCTTTTTATAGCAGGTGCCAACCACCATGCGGGGCTTGAAGTTATCCATCAGGTACATCGTCAGGTCCAGGCTGTGCGTGCCGATATCGATCAGCGGACCGCCGCCCTGCTCGTATTCGTTGAGAAACACACCCCAGTTGGGCGTGCCGCGGCGGCGGATCGCCAGTGCCTTGCTGTAATAGATTTCTCCCAGATCGCCGCGCTCGACCACGCTTTTCACATACCGGCTCGCGCTCTTTTGGCGGTGCTGGTAGCCGATGGTCAGCTTTTTGCCGGTTGCCTTGGCCGTCGCCACCATCCGGCGCGCATCCGCGGCCGTCTTTGCCATAGGCTTTTCGCACATTACATGCTTGCCTGCCTGCAGGGCGTCACAGGAAATGTCCGCATGGCTGCGGTTGGGCGTGAGCACATAGCAGATGTCAATGCTTTGGTCCTTGAGCAATTCCTTATAATCCGTGTAAACCTGCGCGCCTTGCACACCATACTCCCTTGCGGCTTTCTCCGCCTTGGCCTTGTCTAAGTCGCAGAATGCCACCATGTCCGCGCGGTCCACCGCCTTGATGGACGGCATATGCTTTCCGTTTGCAATTCCTCCGCATCCGATGATGCCAATTTTGTACCTATTCATTTTACAGTCCTCCCGAAATGAAGTGTTTATCAGACTATAGCAAAACGGATTGTACAATGCTATAATGAACACGCTATAATTTATCAATTTTGTGCCGAGGTGCAATACGTATGTTTTATGAAAAATTAAATCCGGACAAAGGTCTGGACGGTATATTTGAGTGCAATGTCCAGCGGATAAACGGGGTGCAGGATGTAATTCGGGCGCATATCCACGAGCATTTTGAGCTGCTGTACTGCACCAGCGGGAGCTATGAGCTGATTGTGGAAAAGAAAACGATGACGCTCGCACCAGGCGACGTGGTGCTCATCCGTCCTATGCAGCCCCACCAGACGCGCACGCTGCAAGACGGCGTAAACCAATATACAGTGCTGAAATTCATCCCCGAAGGCTTATTTTCCTCCAAACTGCCGATCTACGAGCTGAAATATATTTTCCCGCTTATGTATTCCAACAAACAGGAAGTGGAGTTTTACACGCGCAAGCAGCTGGAAGGCAGCAACCTCCCCGCCTTGCTGCAAACCCTGGTAGAAGAAACCCAAACCCGCGCCTATGGATACGAGATGGCGCTCAGGTCCCTGACCGAGCAGATTGTGCTGTGGTTTATCCGCCAGTGGCGGCAGCGCAGCGACGACGCGCCGATCGACGAAAAGCGCATGGCCGTTATCAAATCCGTGTTTGACTACATTGATGAGCACATCGAAGAACCGCTGACGGTTGCCCAGGCCGCCAAACAGTTCAACATGGGGCGCTCTACATTTTCCCGCTTCTTCAGCCAGAACGCCGGGGAATCCCTGCCGTCCTACGTGCGCAGGCTGCGTTTGACCAAAGCGGCCAAAGCGCTGATCCAAACCGATAAAAGCATTACCGAAATCGCTGCCGACGCCGGATTTTCTTCCACCAGCTATTTTGTGATGTGCTTTCGGGAGCAAAACGGCATCACACCTTCGCAGTTCCGCCGCCATACCGATTCGCTGTAATGCTGCGGACACCCGCAGCGCCTGCATAAACGGACCGGTCCGACGGTTTTGCAAATGGAGGCAGTCTTTCCATCCTCAATTTTCTGTGCTACAATATTCCATGTTTGCATATCACTTCCGCTGGAGGATTTTTTGAATGTCTTTTACCAAGACAAAGCTTATCCGTGTCCTGAATACCGTACTTTGGGTGCTGATCGACGCGGCGCTGTGCAACGCCGCCATGATCCTGGCGCAGCAGCTCCGCTTTGACGCCGTAATCCCCGAGGTTTTCTTTCAGCGTTATGTCAATTTAGCGCCGGTGATGACGGTGCTGTGCCTGCTGTCATTTGCAGCGTTCGGCCTGTACCGCAATATCTGGAAGTATGCGTCCGTTACCAGCGTATTTCCCATCCTGCTGGCAACGCTTGCCGGCTCGCTTGCAACCTATATTTATTCCGTAATTTCCTATGCCGTCACGCAGCCCGAAAACTACTGTCTGCTGCACCGTACCCTGTACATGATGCACTGGCTGATCTTTATGGCGCTTACCGTCGGCTCACGCTTCTTTTACCGGTTTGTTTCCACCCTGCCCTTTAAGCGCAGCGCAAAGGGCACTGCGCGGCGGCTGATGATCGTGGGCGCGGGCTGGGCCGGCGCCAACGTGATCCGCGACATCAAAAACGGCCGCTACGGCAACGCGCAGGCGGTGCTCGCCGTAGACGATAATCCCAGTGTCGCAGGCTCTAAGCTCAACGGTGTCAAGGTGCTTAAGGATACCGCATCCATTCCCCAGTACGCGGCCGAGTATGCGATTGACGATATCATCATCGCCATCGCAACTCCCAACGGCGACCTGCGCAAGCTGATCGAAGCCTGCCTGTCTACCGGCTGCCGTGTACGCCGGGTAACCTCTTTGGAGGATGTAAGCCGTAAAGGCACCCAGAGCGATGTGCGCGACCTGAATATCGCCGATCTGCTGGGCCGCAGCGAAACCAGCCTGAACATGACGCCGGTTGCCGCCTACTTTGCGGGCAAAACCGTGCTGATCACCGGCGGCGGCGGCTCCATCGGCAGCGAGCTCTGCCGCCAGATATTGGCCTTTCAGCCGCACAAGGTCGTGCTGTACGATATCAACGAAAACTATATGTACGATCTGTTTGCCGAGCTCAAGCATACTTACGGCGACACCTTGAAGGACCTTCTCATTTTGCGTGTCGGCTCCGTGCGGGACGGTGCGCGGCTGGACGACGTGATGGACGAGTTTGCCTTTGACGTGCTGCTGCACGCCGCCGCGCACAAGCATGTACCCATGCTGGAGGACAGCCCTGTGCAGGCCGTAAAAAACAACGTGTTCGGCACCTATGTAACCGCCGGCCGCGCCATCGCGCACGGCATCAAGCGCTTT
>Ga0116152_10001706_pt1 | contig 18009 bp, 14 predicted proteins | sample AD_UKC119_MetaG_FD_89894 | JGI IMG/M metagenome (GOLD analysis project Ga0116152, IMG submission 89894) | Active sludge microbial communities of municipal wastewater-treating anaerobic digesters from Hong Kong - AD_UKC119_MetaG | ecosystem: Engineered > Bioreactor > Anaerobic > Digestate... | reverse complement strand
TTTTACTAAAAGATGCCTTAATGTTTTCATGCCAATCAGATTTTGAATTTTTTAATACTCATGAAAAACAAGAAACAAGTCATGCCAAAAAGAATCAATGTTTCTTTCCAAATGGCACTGAATCCGAGTCCTTTAATCATAATTGATTTAATCATAATGTAATACCATTTTGATGGAACAATATTGGAGAGCCATTGTAAAGCGATCGGCATGTTTTCCACTGGAAACATAAAACCGGTTAAAAGTAACGTTGGTAAAAGCATACCCAACAGAGAGATCAACATGGCAATCTGCTGTGATTGTGTTACATTGGAGATCAACAAACCGATCGATAAAGCACACAAAATGAACAAAATACTGATTCCAAAAAGGAGGAGTAAACTGCCATTGATTTGTAAACCCAATAAGGTGACACTTAATAAAAAAATCACGGATAGATTGATGATGGAAAGAGCTAAATAGGGGAGTGCTTTAGCGATAATTACTCTAAACGGGTGAAGTGGTGAAACCAGTAAAACTTCCATCGTTCCCATCTCTTTTTCTTTGACTATCGATACGGAAGTCATTAAAACACAAACCAACAGTAAAACTAAGGCCATAACACCGGGAACAAAGTTCGTGGCTCCTTTTAATTCCGGATTATATAACATCCTGATTTCAGGGTTGATTTGTAAAGGAATGTTGTTGGTTCCGATTAGTTCTTTTTGATAACCCATAATGATAGATGTCACATAGTTAGTCAAAGTGGTTGCCAGATTGGGATCAGAGGCATCTGCAATAATCCTGATTTGCGCTTTGTTTAAATGGGACAAATCATTCGAAAAATGTTCAGGAATAATCAAAGCCAATTTAATTTTCCCCTCTTTAAAGGTATTTTCAATCTCTTTCTCATTCCATACCGCTTTTTCGATTTCAAAGTTATTGCTTATTTCCAGCATTTGAATAATCCTTTGACTGCCTGCATCTTTGGCATAATCACAAACTACAATTTTAGTGTTCTTCACTTCATTAGAGAGGGCAAACCCAAACAATACAATCTGTGCAACCGGTAATCCGAAGAGTAATAGCAATGTTTTCCAGTCCCGCAAAACATGGTAAAACTCTTTTATTATAAAAGCAAATAGTTGTTTCATGGTTAATCACTTTTTCGTTGTGCTCCTCGTGCTAATTGATAAAAAACGTCATCCATTGAGGAAACACCAAAAGTTTGTTTTAAATTTTTGGGAGTGTCTAATGCTTTAATGGCACCGTCCACCATAATGGAAACCCGATTGCAGTACTCCGCTTCGTCCATATAATGCGTGGTTACAAAAACCGTAATCCCTTGATCGGACGCTTCATAGATCAGATCCCAGAATTGTCTTCTTGTTACAGGATCAACGCCCCCTGTAGGTTCATCCAAAAATACAATTTTGGGTTCATGGAGGATAGCTACCGAGAATGATAGTTTCTGTTTCCATCCCAAAGGAAGTGAACTTACCAGTTTGTTTTGTGATTCTTTCAAATTCAGTTTTTCAATAATCGATTGACTCCTTTTTTTGATTTGTTTGGAAGAAAGTCCATAAATTCCTCCAAAAAAACGGATATTTTCAATTACTGTAAGATCTTCATACAATGAGAATTTCTGGCTCATATACCCAATTCTTTGTTTGATTTGCTCCGGTTTCTGATAAATATCATAACCGGCAATAGTAGCTTTCCCGGAAGTAGGGACTGACAATCCGCACAACATCTTCATTGCCGTTGTTTTGCCTGCTCCATTTGCACCTAAAAATCCAAAGATTTCACCTTCATGTACCATAAAAGAGATCTGATCCACTGCAGTGAAACTTCCAAATTTTTTGGTGAGGTTTTCTGTTTTTATAACTATATTTTCTTTCATGAATGCATCAATTGGATAAAACAATCTTCGATGGTAGGGTCTATCTTCTGTATCTCCAAGTCATTATGATTAGAAAGGAGGGTTTTAACTTCATTAAGATCTGAAAGATCATTTTTGAGTGTAACATGTAACGAATCTCCAAAAGAGTAGCAAGTATTCACAGCTGCCATTTCCCTGAGCTCACGTAATAATAAACTCATATTTTCAGATTTAGCTGCATAGAGTTTTGATTGGTAACCTGATATGATCGATGGTGGCGTATCAATTTTGAGTATTTTCCCGGATTGAATCAACGCGATGCGATCACAAAGATTAGCCTCATCCATGTATGGAGTTGATACCAGAATGGTGATCCCCTGTCTTTTTAAACGTTGCAACATTTCCCAGAACTCTTTTCTTGAAACGGCATCTACTCCTGTTGTGGGCTCATCCAGGAAAAGAACCGTTGGCCTATGGATCAGGGCACAGCAAAGAGCCAGCTTTTGCTTCATACCACCCGATAATTTACCCGCTTTCCGCGTTTTAAAGGGTTCAATTTGAACATAAATATCCTTTATTAAATCGTAATTCTGTTCAATTGTTGTGTTGAAAACAGTAGCGAAAAAATGAAGATTTTCTTCAACGGAAAGATCCTGATACAAAGAGAATTTCCCCGGCATATATCCCACTTCCTTACGGATCTCCTTGTAATCTTTGACGATATTTAACCCATGAACCCATCCATCTCCACTGTCAGGAAGGAGCAACGTTGTTAAAATGCGAAATATGGATGTTTTTCCGGCGCCATCTGGACCTATGAGCCCAAACAATTCCCCTTCCTCTACCTTAAAAGATACATGATCCACAGCAAGAACACTCCCTTTGTCGTATGTTTTGACTATATTTTCAAGTACGATTCCACTCATAAATTAGAAATTAATTTCTCCATACATCCCCATTTTATAGGAACCATCATTCACAACTTTTACTTTAACAGCGTAGACTAAGTTGGCTCTTTCATTCCTGGTTTGTATTGTTTTTGGAGTAAACTCTGATTGATCACTAATCCAGGTTATGATTCCTTCGGTTTCTTTGAATTTTCCGTCTCCGGCATCAGTGAATACTTTTACTTTTTGATTTAATTTGATTTTTGAAAGTTGATCCCCGGTAATATAAACTCTTAGTATGATGTTGCTTAAATCTGCAACTTTATAAAGTGGTTTTCCTACTGCTGCCATCTCATTTACTTTAGCATACTGAGATAGAATCGTTCCTTTGATGGGATTCGTAATGATGCATTTCTGAATCTGATCCTTAATTTGCTCCTTCTGAATTCTTAATGGCACACTCTCATTACTCAATCCTTCTGTATTGATTTCTAAGTTGGAATAGAGGGCATCCAACTGCCTTTTAAGTACTTGATATTGGGTGTTGATGTCATCCAGCTGTTTTTGAGTCGCTGCGTCATTTTGAACCAATTTGGTAAACCGATCCCGCTCTTTTTGAACTCCATTGATTTGCTCTTCTAGTGAGGAAATTTGAACCGCAATATTGGGTTTACGACTCAAAACGGCTTTGATTTGAGCATCAATCTGTTCCCTTTTCAGATGAAGCTGAATCGTATCAATATAACCGACAATCTCATTTTCCTGAACCATTTTTCCCTCTTCAATCTGAAGCATTTTTATGGTTCCCATCCCTTCAGCAGAGATGATATATTCATCCGCTTCAAAAGATCCGGTTGCGTCAAATTGTCGTTCTTCTTTACATGATGTAAATAAAGAGATCATCATGAGTATTCCAAAAGTGAATTTTATTATTTTCATATTTCTTTAATTTATTTTCCTAATATTGAATTGTACTGATATATCGCAATGATCAATTGCATTTTATGTAATATTAAATCCTGTTTGGCTCTCTCTTCAGCATTGATATAATTTAAATAATCTGTGCCCGAAATGGTTCCCTCATTCAATTGAAACTGTGCATTTTCCTTGATGCTTTTCCTGAGTTTGATGATTTTTTGATCATTTTCAATCATTTTTTGATACTTAACCACTTCATTTTGTTGTTGAATTAATTGCATGTTCGTGTTGAAGTCAAAGAGCTCTTTTTGAATGTCAATGGTGTTTTTTTGAATTTGTATCCATTTTTTCTCTTTGTTGAAACTATAGAAAGCAGCCAGATTCCATTGTAAACGGATGCCACCGATATAGTAAAAGTCAAAATCAGGATTCAACATATTTAATGCAGGTCTTCCATAGCCACTTTGTAAAAATAATGAAAATCGGGGCATTGTTTTGATTTTCAAATATGTGTTTTGGTAACCTATAGCTTGTTTCTGATAATCAAACAACATGATTTCGGGTCTTTGAGAACCTTGATTGTCGGGGACCCAGTTGGTTCCAGGGTCATCAAAATTCAAATTGATTTGATCATCCACAGGGATTCCAATAAATTGTGATAAAATTGAAAAATAGGTTTGACGTGCTGCAGTGATCTCAATTTGATATTGTTGTACTTTTATAAGCTCTGCTTCCAATTGGGATACATTGGTTTTCATAGCGATGCCGTTATCCACCCATTTTTTCATTTTGTCGATACCCGTTTGTATATCTTTTTGAAGCAAATCATTCAAAATGAGCTGTTCATCTAATAGCTTGATTCCAAAAAATATCTGATTAATCCTTTCCCGAACTTTATGCATCTCAACCTCAATTTTTTGTTCCTCAATATGTTGATTGGCCTTCGTTACCAGTTGAGAAGTTCTGATATTCGCAATATCTGTGAGCGGTTGTACAATCTCCCCGTAAATTTTATATTGATCTTTTTCAATTGTAGGAAACTCAATGTTGAATTGGGGTGGGAGGGTGCCATTCAGTTGAATTTGGGTAACATCTGATTGGTAAGTCGCTTGCCCACCAATAGATATTTGTGGAAAATACCCTTTTGAAATATTGGAAAGGGTAAGTTGAGTGCTTTTTTCTATTAATCCTTTTTGTTTTACCAAAGGATAGTTTATTTCGGCATATTTGTAGCAGGAATCAAGAGTTAAAGTGGTATTTTGCTGAGCCAATAAGGGTGCAATTATGCCTGATAAAAAAAGAAAAATACAAAACGGTTTTAAAAAGAATGTTCTGTTTTTCATAGCTTAATATTTTGAATCATTGAAAAATCTTTGGGATTGATTGGTGCTGAAAACATAGATTCAATCCATAATGGGACCAGCTTTTTACGATCATTCATCATAGACTGAAATTGTTCGTCTGATAAATTAAAAATCTCTTTTAATAGGGGTTTGCCAATAAATGGAAATACCATCATTCCAATAATATTGACAATCATTTGAAGAAGTACAGAATCCGGAATATCCTTGTTCCCCAGATCTTCTCTAAATTGTTTTAAAATATAAGCCCCAATAACTACCTGCTGAAGCCCCATCCTTTCACTTAACCCTTTGGGGTTCATCTGGATCTCATTTAAAATGAAAATGGGCAATTCCGGTTGACTGCAAAGAAAGTCGATGTACTGAGTCGTAAAATCCTGCAATTTTTCCTGTAAAGTGGTACGTTCATTGTTAATAAGACCTTTCATGGATTGGAAGAACAATTGCATGGTCTCCTCCATGATGAGGTCGAAAAGTTTCTCTTTACTCCGAAAATAGTAATTCAAAAGGGCCAGATTGACGCCCGCTTCCTCAGCGATATCACGCGTTCTGGTACCGGCATACCCTTTTTTATGAAACACTTTCCGCGCCGCTTCTTTGATTTTTTCCTCCGTAGTAGGGTCTTTTTCAGATATTTCCATTTTCTTTGACATCGTTTTAACTTTAAAATTACGCTGCAAAGATAAGTTAAATAATTGAATAAAACAAATAATTTAATCAAATGAATAAAAATATTCTAAAATGCTATTTAGGCGAAAGGCGAAAAGAAGTAATAAGTAAAAAGTAATAAGTTAGAATTAAATAGCACACTGATGTCACAGATTGAACAGATAACCACAGATTTATTTTATTAAGAAGCCACGAATGCACGAATAAATTAACAATGAACAATAAAAAAAGAATAATAGAATATACTATCAGCTTTCAGTTACATATTTGCTAATTTACAAATTTGCTTATTTGCTAATTCTTTTGTACCTTGGTCTTAAAAAACTGGCGCTTATTTAAAGTATTTCCGGAGAATCTCAGCTTTCGCTGGCCCTAACAGTTCCGTTAGTTCCTCCACGGAGGCCTCTTTGATCTTTTTGACACTCTTGAAGTGGCTCAATAGTTGATCCTTGGTTTTGGGACCAATACCAGCTATTTGATCTAATTCGGAGGCGATACTTTTCTTGGCTCTCCTCTTTCGGTGATGGGTAATTCCAAATCGGTGTACTTCATCCCGAATGGTTTGCAATAATTTTTGCGATTCCGACTTTTTATCGATATAAATAGGTAACGATTCCCCCACTTTGTAAATATCTTCCAACCTTTTTGCAATACCGATCATCATGATTTTATCCTGTAAATCAAGTTTGGAGAGTGCTGAATATGCCGCCCCTAACTGTCCTTTTCCACCATCAATGATGATCAGATCAGGTAGTGGCGTTTTCTCTTCCAAAACTCTGGAATATCTTCGGTAAATCACTTCTTCCATAGAAGCAAAGTCGTCCGGGCCCACTACCGTTTTGATGTTGAAATGTCGATACTCTTTCTTGTCAGGTTTTCCATTGATAAAACAAACCATGGCCGCAACCGGTTCGTCACCGCCGGTGTTGGAATTGTCAAAACACTCAATCCTTTCAGGTAATTGATCCATCCCTAAATCGGTCATGAGTGTTTTTAAGATTCGGCTAGCGTGTCGGTTGGGATCCACCAACTCTTCCTGTTTCCGTTTTTCTAAAATATAAAATTTGACATTCTTTTCAGATAGTTCCAGAAGTTTTTTCTTATCCCCCCGTTGTGGATAGGTAAAAGTGACTTTGTCCAATTTTATCTCCGGGATAAAAGGAACAATAATCTCTTTAGAAAGTGGTCCAAACCGTTTTTCGATCTCCACCATCGCCATTAACAATAAATCTTCTTGCGTAAGATCATTGATTTTGAGCAATTCCAGTGTGTATGCCTGAATGATGGATCCTTCCACAATCCTCAGGAAGTTAACATAAGCTGCATCTTCATCGGTTTGGATGGAGAACACATCACAATTGGTGATTTCTGGATTCACAACCACCGATTTTCCTTTATAAGTTTCCAGAATTTCAATTTTCTCTTTGATCAATTGCGCTTTTTCAAACTCCCAGGCATGGGCATATTGCATCATCTCCTCGCGTAACTGCTTGATCACATTATTGTTATTTCCCTTAATAATTTCAATAGCCTTTTTAATATTTGCTTGATATTCCTCTTTTGAGATCAGGTTAGCACAAGGAGCTGCACATTTTTTAATATGGTATTGTAAACAAGGGCGTGTGTGTTGACTGATCATTTTGCATGTCCGTAAAGGAAATACTTCGTAAATCGTTTCCAGTAAGGTGTGCATAAACCTTCCGGAAGGGTAGGGGCCGAAAAGTTCCTGCTTTGCTTTGTCCGGTTGCCGGGTGGCGAAAATACGGGGAAAATCATCCTTTGTGATGGCAATCCAGGGGTAGGTCTTGTCATCTTTTAACATCACATTGTATCGCGGTCGGTACTCTTTAATCATGCTGTTTTCCAGCAATAATGCTTCCCATTCTGTATCTACAACGGTGGTTTGAATATCGACAATCTTGGTGACCATGACTCTCACTTTGCCTAGGTCATGGTTTTTATTGAAATAGGAAGAGACCCTTTTTTTGAGCACTTTCGCTTTTCCGATATAGATGATTTTGCCATTTTCATCCAAAAAACGATATACGCCTGGTTTTAATGGTAGTGTTTTGAGAATCAGAGCTATATGAGGAGAAAGTTTAGGTTTCATACATCTTAAATGCCAGCAAATAGGGCTCCAATGAAGATAATAATAAACATAATGATAAATAATCCAATGCAAACGATACTTACAATCCCCATGAATTTAAATAGTGATTTTAAGTTTCTAAAACCAAAATTAAACGCTTCCTGATTATCCATTTCTAATCCCTTTGATACTTCGTTAGAGAAATTGAATAAATATAAACAAGGGAAAAAATATAGTACAGCCATTAAAAGATAGATCACCCCAACAAGTGGATTGACAAACGGAGGGAACTCAGGTGTTGAACTGAATTCGTTCATGGTTGATCCAAAAGTCAAGAAAATGATCCCGGCCAAAAAAATAAACCCTGTTCCAATAAATCCTAAAATGGCCAAAAATTTCCCCCACCTAGTAGTGAAATCCAGATACCTTCTGATCTCTTCATTGAATTCTAATTGGTGTTGCATTCCTGTAACTTGTTCGTCTGATTCCATAATGATAATTTTAAATGTAACAATCTGAATGATGATGCAAAGATAATCAATTTTTGAAAAAAACAACATTATAGTAGATAAATCGGAAAATCTTTAGTAATATTGCAGAAGATTTAAAAGACAATAAATAAATAATTATTTGAGGTGTAATTAATTAGACTATAGGAACATGATAGAAATGATTAAATCAAAAGCACTGGAGGTGAATCTGCAAAGAACTCAAAATGTTCCCTATTCTATCCCTGAAAACCATCAGTTGTTTATCAGTCTTTCCGAAAATTATTGGGGAATTCATAAAAGAGCAGAGGAGTTTTTCAACGAATTTCACCATCCTTTTTCCAATCGGAAAGAGATCGTGAAACTGATGGTTCATGTTCTGAATAGTGATTTCTGGATCTATAAGGAAATGAATAAACTGGAGTTTGTGATTGAATCGATTCTGGATATTTTTAATCAACTTTTTAAAGAACAATTACCAGATGAAATCTCTAAACAACTGCTGTTTAATTTTTTAAACTTCATTGATACACAGTTTGATTCAGTCATTAAGTATGACCATTTCCCAGATCAGATCATGCAAATGTTGGAAGATCATTTTAAAAATCACCGGTTTAGCTATTTCGTTAATATTGGTTATTTTAAAAAGAAACTTTCCAAACTGGCTCAATACCCAAAAACAGAACAACGGTGTTTTGATTTTATGTCCCATTTGGTTTTAAATCATATCGACTTCTGGAAATCGACCTCCCAGATCGAGAAATGGTATGAGGATAACTGCTCGAAAATGTCGAAGGATTATGCCCCAACAATCGCGCAATTAGGGCTTCAGATGTATGGATACTATATAGATAAAGTACAAAAAGCTGATGCCTGGGCCACATTGTGTGAATCTTCATTTACCGTTTCCGAAGTGATTGATGCCCTGAAAGAGCGGATTGCTGTTTTTGAAAAAGCTTCAGAGCAGTTTCTGTATATTTTTTATTTGTTGCATCTGCCGGGAACCATTTACCATAGAGAGTATATCCTGATTGAACTCAATAAGATTATTAAAAAAATCAGTACAGAATTGAACGAAAAAGAGACAATTGCCTCAATTGATGCTCTTTTTCTGCAGTTTAAAGAGTTTAAAAGCACCTATCTGAATATGATTCTGGACTCTATTCTTACCCTGGGAAAAGAGATCATCAATACCAAAAATGTTCACCTGATCCACTATTTTGAAAATCAGGTGATCCAGTTTGGCTTTGTTAATCCGGGAATTACCTATATGACCAACGACTGGGAACTGAAAGTGAATCCCTGTCATATCAAGAATATCAGAGTGTGGCTGGCATTGATTGAGTACAGCCCGGAAACTATGAAGAGGCTTTTATCCGCTTTAATCATCAATCTCAGAATTGGAGGAATCTTTATCTTTGATACCGATTTTTTTCAAAAAGATATCTCTAAACTCCTCAATTCCAATATTTCTCCCATTTTTAAACAGATCAAACAACTCGCCGGTATCTTTCCGGTCTATTTTAATGAGATCGGAGCTGAAGGCTTATTGAGAGATGTATCTACAAAACTGGATGAGATTACCCACCGTAGCGATATCTTAATCCATTTTTTAAGAAAACAGATCCATACGGAAGGTAATAACTCCCATATTCAGATTATTGTTGATATTATGCGTTTCTGGTTTGATCTGAACAAAGTTTGGATCTCTAAAGTGGTGCCTCAAAATGTGTTTGACCGTATCGATGTGGATGGAATCTTTGTTAAAGGAGTTCATGACCTCCTCGTTAAAACTTGTGATATCAACCATTGCTCCCTCGAAGAATTGATCGAAAAGAACAAACAGGAAGTTCATGAAATGGTTTCCAAAGTGGATCATGAGTCTGCTATTGATGTGGAAAGAGTGAAATTGATTATTGAGTTGTACCAACTGCTGAAAGAGAAATATATCTTCACCAGTACCGATATTACCTTGATTTTAAACCGGTATACCTTTATCGCAAAAGAGGATATTGATCTATTGGGGCAGTTGATCAAAAAGAAAAATGATGTCAAGACTTTAAAACATATCTACTTCATGATGAATAAGTTGAGTGATATCATTTTTGACCCAAATGTGTCAGAAGGAATGGAAAATGTGTTTTATAAACGACATATTGCTTTTGGAATCCCTTCCATGTACGGTTATTATAAAGAACCCAAATTTGATGCATTAGGACTTACTTTCCGACTCGAAATGATTGCCGCTCACTATCTTAGAAGAATTATTTCAGAAATCAATGTAGAATATTTTACCATCAAAACCATAAAAGAGATTCATGATGTGATCCAACTGATTCAGGAAGGGTTACGCCGGGATGGCATTTTGTTTAAAAGCTTCAATTCAAATCTGAAAATGTTGCAGTTTAGCTTAACTTCAGGCTGTTTTACTTTGCCACAATATATCAATATTTTTCAGTTTATGGAGGCAAATGTCAAAGAGATCACCAACACTTTTTTTATTCATCCATACGAACAATTACTCCCTACTATTATCTCACAACATTTAACGGATGAACAGAAAACAGATAAAAACAAACTTACAAAACTGATTGCTCAGAGATCTGAAGTGTTCTATAGGGAAACAATATCTGCCTCTTTTATAATGCAACAGTTGGATCATTTTATTGGAGATATCCTGACCAATTTAAGAAAACAAATGAACTGTCTCACGGAAGAGGAGGCGAAAAATATCATGACTTATGATCAGGAATTAACCATTAGCCCACTCTATGCCAAAACACAAAATATAGATAATCAGGTTTTTCTAGGCAATAAAGCCTATTATCTGAAAATATTATATCTGGATGGATATCCTGTACCACCCGGTTTTGTAATCACTACCGAGATTTTCAGGAGAATAGATGAGATCTTAAAAGTGGACTCCTTGAATCAGGGGATCGATCGGATGGTGAAAGCCCATTTGCATCAACTGGAACTGATGACCGGAAAACAGTTCGGCAACTCTTCCAACCCTTTGTTGATCAGTGTCCGTTCCGGATCAGCGATCTCTATGCCCGGCGCTATGAATACTTTTCTAAACGTAGGATTGAACGATCAAATCACAGAGGAGTTGAGTAAAATCGATAATTTTGGATGGACTTCCTGGGATTGCTACCGCCGCCTGATCCAAACCTGGGGAATGTCTTATGGCCTGGAACGGGATCAGTTTGACCAGATCATCGTGAATTATAAGAAAAAATACCAGGTTACTCAAAAAATCGAATTTACACCCTCCGTCATGAGGGAGATCGCCTTTGAATATAAAAAACTGTTATCCAAAAATGATATCTATTTTGAAGAGGATCCTTTTAAACAGTTGAAAAATGCGATTATTTCCGTTTTTAACTCATGGAATACCCCAAGAGCAAAAGCGTATCGAAATCATATGCATATTGCAGACGAATGGGGTACTGCCGTTACCATTCAAAAAATGGTTCTCGGTAATTTACATAATGAATCGGGGTCAGGAGTGGTTTTTACCCGCGATGAACAAGATACGGATGATACCATCAATCTTACTGGTGACTTCTCCTTCCTGAGCCAGGGAGAAGATATTGTGGGTGGATTGGTGAAAACTTTGCCAATCAGTGAAAAACAACGAATAAAAGGGGGCTATAAATCACCTGTTTCTCTTGAGGGTTCTTTCCCGAAAATCTATAACAAACTTTACGAAGTGGCTAAGAAAATGATCGAAGTGAACGGTTTTAGCCATCAGGAAATCGAATTCACCTTTGAAACAGCAGAACCGGAAGACCTCTATATCCTCCAATCCAGAAATATGTCCCTCCATTTCAAAAATAGAATTGAAATCTTTGATTTGCCGGAGAAGAAAATGAAGAAAGTGAGTACCGGTATCGGTATTGGGAGCAAAGCTCTTAATGGAGTTATTGTGTTTGATTTGAATGATATAGCTCAAATAAAAAATGAGAACCCCTCCCTAAAAACAGTTCTGGTGAGACCCGATACCGTTCCCGATGATATCGAAATCATCTTTGAATGTGATGGACTCGTCACTGAAAGAGGTGGAGCAACCTCCCATGCGGCCGTTACCGCCGGAACTTTAGGCAAAACGTGTGTGCTGAATTGTAACGATATGGTCGTGTATGAACAAGAAAAAAAATGCACCATCAATGGAGTGATCTTCAATCTATTTGACCCGATCGCTATCGATGGCAAAAATGGGATTATATACAAAGGAAACTACCCCACCAAAACAGAAGAGTTTTAAATGAACAAAATCTTAAACAAACATAAAATAATAATTAACTAAAAAATCTTTATATTATGGTAATTAATCAAAACTCAAAAAATCTATTAGGAATTAATGGATTGGGCCGTATTGGGAAACTGACCTTATGGCATCACTTGATTTCTCGCAAATTTGATGGGATTGTGATCAATGTGGGAAGATCGGTTGGTAAAAATCTGGAGGATTTAATACAATCGATCTCTACTGATTCAACTTACGGTACTTTAAGCCACTTCCTATATGGTAGGTGTGGTAAAAGTTGTTCAGTACAGATTTGTGATTATGATAATCAGATCATTGAGATTGATGGTCTTCCAATAAAAATTTTAAACAAAGAGAGAGACCCCTCTAAAATAAACTGGAAAAAAGAGGGCGTGCGCGTCGTAGTCGATTGCACCGGTAAATTCCTCGATCCTTCTGTGCCCGATTCTGATCCAAAAGGTTCCATCATGGGACACCTGGCTGCCGGTGCAGAAAAAGTGATCGCAAGTGCCCCCTTTAAAGTGAAAAAAGCTGACTTCGATTCCGAGACAGCTCCTACACTGATCTATGGAATTAATCATACCTCTTTCGACCCCATGAAACACCATGTCGTTTCCGCTGCAAGCTGCACCACTACCGGGTTAGCATATATGATTAAACCTCTTCTGGAAGATAAAGAAACCTGCAACGTGCTCACTGCTTCTTTGTCTACTGTGCACGCAGCCACAAACACTCAAAGTGTTCTGGATAGCGTTCCCTCTTCCGGAACATCTGACCTGAGAAAAAACAGATCCGTGCTGAACAATATCATACTCTCTTCTACTGGTGCCGCTAAAACACTCGAAAAAGTGATCCCTCAGATATCCCATTTTGGATTTATGGCAGACTCAATCCGAATCCCTACTACTTCCGTCTCTCTGATCGCACTGAATATCACTTTTAACTCCAGACTCAACGAGAACGGGATCCCTTATATTAACGGCGATTACCTTAGAGAGATCTATAGAAAAGCTTCTGAAGGAGATCATAAAGGATTACTCCACCTCTCCATGCAACAAAATGTAAGTATGGATCTCCTTGGAAAACCAGCTGCTATCACGATTGAAGGTCAGGAAATTCATACCCGAACAGGATTCCTGAAGATCCCTTCTGAAATATTAAATACCCTTGAAACCAATTATCTTCAAGATCTCAACATCCCTGTTACTCATGCCAAAATTATGGGATGGTATGATAATGAGTTCGGTAGCTATGTTACTTGCCTGGGCTTACTGACTGAATATATCGCTTCACAATTGGATTAGTTTTTTTATATTTGCAGCTTCAAAAAATATTCAATTTATTACAATGAAATTAAACATTTACAACACCACTTATGCACCATCTGAAACAGGACAGATGGCAGTTGAAACTGAAAAAGTTCTTATCCAATCTATTTCCTATAATGAACAGGGGAAAGAGTCCGCTCGGGAAACTTTTGATGAAGAATTAAATGCCTTCGGAAAGGAACTCTACTCCTATTCAGATCAAAATAGATTGTCTCTCGAAGAACTGTTTGACTATGATCAGAATTTGGTCCAAAAAATCGAATATCAATACAACGAAGATGGTAAAATTGTTTCAATAACAGAACAATTTGAAGATTCTGATGATCTTTATATCACTAAACATAAATATGAGGGTGATCTGTTGATCCAAATAGATCATTACTTCGGAAATGAATTTGATTATACCGAAAAGAAATTTCAATATGATAAAAACTTGTTAGTCAAAGAGATTGAATACGATGAGTACAATGATGTAAAGGTGATCACAACTTTTAAATATAATGATAAAGGCTTGTTAATCAAAACAGTACGTGATGAGGTGAAAGATAAGGATAGAAGAACTTATGAACTTTTCTATGATGATCAGAATAACAAAGTGAAAGAATTAATTTATAATTATAAAGATAAATTGATCGCTGCTCAATATATCAGATACAATGATAAGAATCAGGAAATCGAAATCGAATGGGAAGATCTCGACCACTATAGAAAAACCATTCAAGCTTATGATGGGGATCTGTTGATCCTTTCTGAATACCAGGATAAAAATGGAACCCCTACGCATCGTACGGAATATTTCTATGATGACCAAAAAAATCTTCTCCTTCTTAAAAGATACGAGCTCGAAAAAGTGTATTCTAATGCGTTACAACTCGTTCAGGAAACATTTTACGAAAGAGTTTCCTGATATGAAAAGACTCTTTGTGGCAGTTCCGGTCCAATTATCTGTCTCTTTTACGGATATTATTTCCAAACTTCAAAAAGAATTTGCAAGAGATCAAATAGTATGGGTCAAACCGGAACTGCAACACCTTACCCTCCGTTTTTTGGGACAAACCCCCGATTCTCGTTTAGATGCTTTAAAAGTGACTCTTAGAGAACTAAGTGCAAATAGTGTCCCTTTTGAATTAATTCTTGATAAAATTGGTGTTTTTGGAAGCAGATATGCACCAACTACCCTATGGTTCGGATTCTCCCATTTTGAACCCTTCAGAACCCTTTTTGATCACCTGGAACCAAAACTGAAATCGATCGGTTTTGAACCCAATTACGGGAATTTTGTTCCCCACCTCACTGTTGGAAGAATCAAAAGGATTGATCAAAAAAAAAAATTTACAGAACAGATCTCCACTCTTCAAGATGCTATAATTCCTCAAACCATAAAAATTGATCATATCGATTTGATTAGAAGTAAATTATTGCCTTCCGGACCGCAATATACAACCTTAGAAACATTTCAATTTTTGTAAGCAATGGAGACCAAATTTACATATATTTCTGTGGATGATGAAAAAGCAACCCATCTTATTTTGGATCATTTTTTTAAGTCGTTTCCTGATTTGGTCTTTAAAGGTCACTTCTCAGATCCACTCTTGGCATTGCACTATCTTAATGAAAATCAAATAGATCTCCTTTTTCTTGATGTTGATATGCCCTATCTCAATGGTTTTGAACTCCTGGATCAAATGCAAAACAGACCCTTAACGATTATGATCACGGCACATGCACAAAAGTATGCTTTAAATGGATATCAGTATATCGACAAAGGGGTGATCGATTTTATTGAAAAACCAATTGAAAAAGAACGGTTAGAAGTGGCATTGAACCGGTTTTTCCATTATAAAAAAGATCTTAAAAAATCGAATGATCCAATAGAAAAAATTCTGGAAACAACATCTAATGAAACCATTCAGGTACAAAAAAAAGACAAGTGGTTCTCCATTTTTGTGAAAGAGATCAAAATGATCTCAGTTAGCGGTAACTATGTGTTCATTAATACAATAAATGATGAACACTATTCCAAATATTGCTCATTGGAGGATATGCTCAATAGCTTACCAACAGAATTTTTCATACAAGTAAACCGACAACAGGTGGTTAACGTATTTCAAATCCAATCATTCAACAAAGATACCCTCAATATGGGAAAAGACACCCTCGGGCACGAAATCCTAATCCCTATCTCCGTAAGAAGAAGAACCACAGTACTGACACTCATCGAAACCATAAAAAATAAGCTAACAATTAACAATTAACAATTAACAATTAACAATTTTTCCTCACTATTCACTATTCACTATTCACTATTCACTATTTTTGGGCATTCCCCCTCGCTAACGCTCGGGGTCGGGCTTGTTCCGGGGTCCGCTATCGCTCCCGTACTTCGCTGCACTTCGCTTAACCAAATCGATCCTATTGCTGAACAATTATAACGGCGCTCGCTCCAGCTCGTACCGCCTTCGGCGCCCTCCACATCCCTAATGCAGCAAAACCGCATGCGCGGTTTTAAATGGTCTAACGTCATACGTCAAATGAATAGTCCCCTTCTCCCTAGCCTTTAGAGAATCAAGCAGGTTGTGCCGGAATCTCCTGATTATTCATCTATTCGGATTATTAAAGATGCCTCATATGTGGCGTCAGTGTCGGAAATGGTGAGCTTATGTTTGTTTGGGTATAACAATTGAAGCCGCGATTTTAAAGTGCATAACCCTTTAGATGTGGTGTCAGTGATCTGTTTTGTGTCGTTCCATTTGGTGTTTACACAGTTAAAGTGTATCTCCTTCTGGCTGTTCAAATGAATAGAAATCTCGATCTGACCAGATCCATCTTTGGGGACATATTTGAACCCATTGCTGATGATCGGCTCAAAAAGCAACGGTGCAATAGGGTTTTGCTCTCTGGTAATATTGGTGTTGAACCGAATCTGTACCTTATGATCAAACCTTTTGTTTTCCAATTCAATATATCTTTTGTAAAACTGGATCTCATCGTTTAATGAAACCATTTCCCGATGGGATTCATCAACATAATAATGTAACAGTTTGGATAACTGTAAGATATAATCCGGTAGTTTCTCATCCTTGATGATGGCATCTGCATATATGGAGTTCAACACATTGTATAAAAAGTGTGGCGCAATTCGGGAACGAAGATAGGTGTTCTCTATTGTGAACTTTTCCTTTTCGAGTCGGTTTACTTTTAAAGCTTCTAAATAGAATTTGAGGATCACAAAAAAGAGTAAAAACCCAAAATTTCTGAGAAATATAAAGAAATAGATCGATTGAATGTAGTTTTGCATCAGCTTCTCATCAAGAAACAACGTTTTGTATACGATTGGTTTGGTAATGGCACTCTCAATGATTGCAACAATAACAACAGTGACCAATGATAAGATAATATATAATACTCTTTTGTTTTTTTTAAAAACGTAAGGATAAAGTATGAAATAGTTGATATAAATGGAACAAATAATCAGGAAAGTGGAGAACAACTCCAGATTTTTTCCTAAGGTTGGTCTTATAAAAGAGTATTTCATAAAGAGATACCCGGTTAACAACCAGAATATAAGGTGAGCTCCAATTTCTAAATACCGTTTCATCTATTATTCGTTAGAAAATAAAGGCGTTGAAGAGAATGTTACTCTTTCATAATACAACAGGCTGTCATCATTATTCCTTTTCACATATTGTTCCGGAATATTCATCCATCTTAATCTCCAGTCGATGTTATTTCCTGAAACAAAGAAAGAACGATCGGGAAACAAGAAAAAATCATCAAATCTAAAAGCATCGAGTATGGCTAGTGAGTCAATGGTTTGAGGATGTAAACTGGTTACAGTATAGAAGTTGGCCGGATGCCCGGGGAGGAATGAAGTGTGCGTTTCTGCAGCAGTAACAACAACAGCAGTATTCACATTGCATTTATTTCCAGGACCTCTGCAAGGTACATGGGTTGGCGTTCCGTTGATTACAACACATCCGGTACATTCAGATGCATCGTGCCCTAACGTCATACTTAACTGGTAAAACGCACTTTTGGGTGTCCCTGGTAATAAACGAGTAGCCGTAGTGGTTGGAGCAGATTGGGTCACAATATCGGTTCTGGGAAATGGCTCCGGATCCTCATCGCATTGAAT
>Ga0116152_10001703_pt1 | contig 18030 bp, 8 predicted proteins | sample AD_UKC119_MetaG_FD_89894 | JGI IMG/M metagenome (GOLD analysis project Ga0116152, IMG submission 89894) | Active sludge microbial communities of municipal wastewater-treating anaerobic digesters from Hong Kong - AD_UKC119_MetaG | ecosystem: Engineered > Bioreactor > Anaerobic > Digestate... | reverse complement strand
GGTTCTGATGGAGTTAACACTAAATTCGTGCTACCAAAGTTTTTAATGGCGACTTTAATTTTTGCATTTGGATCTTTACAAACATCCCCGGATGGGTGTATAATGTATGTTGAACCTGGGTCAATTGGATAAGGATCTGCAATATCAATAGCATAGTCTTCAGTTTCTCCGTTAATAAATGCTGAACATGGAATATTGCCGGTAAGATTTTGAGATGATGTGATTACTCTAAGTCTAGTTAACCCTGTTTGGGCATTGATATCAATTGGTTCTGTAAATCCGGTAGTAGTTGCATTTGTTTGATTCGCTAATGTAGGTGATGGAACTGCTGGTTTAGAGAAGATGAGTTCAGATGTTTCAAAAACATTATTTCTATTCATATCTAAGTAGACATATTTCCAAAGAGTAGCTCCTGAGTTTGCAGTAAAGGAATTAACAATAGTAATAGGGAACGATTGACCTCTTACAACAAACCCTGGGTTAACCGTTTGAGTAAAATCTGAATATTTTCCATTACCAGAAACAGAAACAGGACAACTAAAGATTGGTGTTCCAGGGCCATTGTCTATACCAGCAAAATTGAACTTACTGATATGAGCGCCTATTGTGTCTCTTGAACCAACCACGACTATTGGAACGCATGGATCATCCTTCTTTAATTGCAATAGTATCGTGTCGTTAGTATGGAATAGATCCAAATTATGTCTCACGTAAACAATAAATGGTGTTGAGAAATATACATCACTTAAATCGACTGGTGTTGAAAATGTAAAGTTTGAAGAGGCTCCTGAAGCAATGGCACCAGTGAATGATTGTTCAATAGGAGGATTATTTCCTAACTTATAACCAACAGTAAATCCACTTGCATTGGAGGTTCCATGATTAACAATAGTCGCTGAAACGATTTGATTTGCAGGGTAGTTGTTATTTGGAGTAATTGGAGTAATAATATTGGTTACATGTAAATCAACTGAAGGCAATGTTGGGTTAAGAGTAATATTTGCTATTGGTGATTCACATGTATGGTTCATAGAGAATTTTGTCGATATCCTTTGGTTTGTAGTTAAAAATGGAACTGAACCTCCAGTATAAGCACCTTGTCTGTACAATACATGATTAGCAGTAACTGTAGTGAACTTGAATGTTGGAGCTGGTGAAATATTTAAAGCAGCCACATTAGCCTGACCATAACAGTTGTGAGATGTCATCATCAACAAGTTGTTACCTGTATAATAGAACCCGCCTGGGATAGGTATATTAAACCATCCTGCAGAAAAGTCTGGTGTTCCATCATAAATCAATCTCGCACCATTTAAGAAATAATTTTGCCAATCATAACTTGCAGAAGGTATTGATGTTGAATCAGTATTTTTTAAATAAATTTGAATTGGGAATGTTCCTACAATACTATTTTGAATATATAAAGAAACAGTATCAATATAACCTACATAACCACCCAATTCCTCTTTTTTGAATAAAACTACCCCTTGAGATTCAGTTGCAGTAAAGACAAAAGGAAATGATCCATTTTGATATCCCGTGTTACCCACCAAAGTATCTTTTTCAAATCCAATAGAGATGATACGACCACCATATTTATAAGTTGTAGGGCCATATATGTCAGGTGTTGTATATGAAATTCCAGAATGAAGAGGCATTGTACCGGTAGCATTATAGAAAGTAACTCTATTTAATGGAGTCCCACTATTTAGGGCATGTGACAAGGGATTAATCGTATATGGTTGACCATAAGGGACATTATAGGTTAAATTAGCAGGTGCTGTTGGATTTGCAGGCACCTTTAACTCACCTCTGATTGTATCGTTTAAACGATAAGGCAAATATGATGGACTAACTGCATCTGTATAAATTTCATAATTAAAAATCCTATTTTGTAATGTGGAACCCAATGGGGCTGTTTTGGTAAATGGAATGTCAAATGTTGGCTGAGGAGTTGTTGGTGGTAATGGAAGTCTTTCAACAGATGCAAATGGGACAACAATAGTATCCACTACTGTGATATTAGTGGTTCCTGTAAATTTAGCAGTCACTTTGAAAGTACTTGCCGGAATGGGGAACGAATCGGTATTATTATAATTCACTACCAATGTTGGATTCATGAGTCCACAAGTGAATGAAATGGGGGAAACCAGAGAATTGGTTTTCAAATCATGGTTATTGGTTGGTACTTCAACATTTATGGTTATTGGAATTCTTTTTGTAATACAGTTTGGAGCACTCCCCGGAGTTTTAGCAGTCATATAATAGATGGCTGTATCATAAAGATTGGTTGTAGTATAAGACAAAGACCCATTACCTCCTGCTAAAGGAGTAATTGATTCCATAGAATCGTAGAAATAATATTGGAACACATTGGGGACTCCTGGAGCAACCTGGAATGTTTCTGTAAAGTTTCCAAAATAGGTTAAATCATCAGGTATTGTAACAGTTCTTGTTGATGCTATTGAACCAGTAATAGTATCGTTTAATCTGAAAACGATCGATTCATTTAACAAATCTGATGTAGCAACAAACTGAATGGTTCTACTAACAGTTGGAGCACTAAAATCGTAGGGTTGTGTAAATGTTACTATTTTTTCTTCCAATGGAGCAAAAGAGTCTGTAATAAGATGTGTTATCCAAGTGTATTCACTTGTTGAATTGTCTCTAAATCCTGCTTTAGCCATTACTTTATTAGCTGGTATTGGTTTATCAAGCAAGTTTTTATAAAGAACCTGAATGTTTTCATTATATAGAGCACAGTTTTGAGTTGCTTGTGGAATGGTAACCGGATAGTTTAAAGAGATGGTTTCCAGATCATATATTGGTTTATCAGGTACATGAAGTTGAACAGGAATCCTTTCACTAGCACAAGTCATATCCGCAACAAAAAATTGCATTACCCATCGATTGGCATTTGGGTTCCCCCATGTTCCGGTAAAAACTGGGTTATTATTTGCGGTTTTAAATTGAATTTTATTAGGAGAATAGGCTGTTTTAAATGAAGGATTGATTGTTCCACCTGATGTAGAATTACAATTATAACCAGCACAATTGGATTCTGTATAGATCAAAATATTTCCTGAAGTATAGTTGAGCGGTTCAGGTATTGGAAATTCAATCCAACCTGTAGTATTGAAATAGTTTTGAGCATCAATAACCAATGTAGCATCAGCAATCTCATTATCCCAATCAAAAGGATCTGTTGATTTTAATGTATCGAGGTCTGTTTGTTTAATATAAATTCTAATCGGAATACCTAAAACTCCATTAGCAGCAGTATGAACATTAATTGCAATTTTTGAGATTACTCCATAATTTCCAATCTCCGATTGTTTGTATAAAATTCGCCCTCTAGAAAATCCTGAATTAAAAGAGAAAGGTAATTGTGAATTTGCAGTAGTAATATTTCCTATTGTTGGGGTATATAATACACCAGGAGCAACAGATACATAATATAAGGTATCATAGTATATTAAGTTTGGTGTAACATAAGGTCCGGGGCCTTGATACAATGGTCCAACATATTGATTTCCAACTTTTGTAAACCACTGAATGATTCCTGGATTGATTTGAGGGGGTAGTTGAGCTACTAATGTTCCTTGTGTAGAGTAATTTACCTGAATAGTATCTGTAACAACTGGTTCAAAGGATTTGCCTTTAGAAACCACAATACTTTGTATAGTATCATTAAATCTAATAATATCGGATGGTATTGGGTTAGCCCAAATCTTCAATGAATAGTTATCATCGATGTTAATTTGATGATTTGTGAAATCAAAGGGAGTGGTAAAAGTAAATGTTCTAATCTGATTACTGAAAAGTGTGTCATTCAGTATTTGAGTAACTACTGGTCCGTTATTAACAGAATAATGGAAAACAGTACCTGGTAAAATATGTTTTGGCCCATTATTAGCAATTTTAATTTTAATTGGTTCTACCACCAAGTCACAATCTGAGATTGGGTTTATAATCGATAAAATGGCCAGTTCTCTATCAATTTTTGGAGCTACGTTCGCTCCTATCATAAAACGGCCTGTTGTTTGTTCTGTATATGTAGCGGTTATTGGATCTAAATAAAAGAAAGCATCACTTCTTGTAGGTGACTCATATTGAGCTGTAAGATAATAGCCTGCATCAATCATTTCAATACCAGCATAAAAATCAGTAGAAGTTGAGGTCAAAGCAAAATTATTTAAAGGTATGGAGACCCATGTATTAAGCATATCAGGAGTCATTGTAATGGTATCAGAAGTGGTTATAACAACTCCTGCGCTATTGGACACAAAAGCTCTAATTCTTTTGCCACTTAATTCTAACAAGTTGGTTGGGTAGAAATTTACAGCAGTAACAACAATTGTATCGACTACTTTATATTTTGCTGTAGCCATAATGGAGGAACTGCTTCCAAAATTGATCAAATAACTAGATGTATCTGCATAGGCCAATCCATCAGTTGAAGTATTTAGTAATGCATTCTTTGTATTATTGGCATTAAACTCATCATTTTGACACGATATTTGAATATTATTTGCACCAATATTAGCTAGAAAAGCACCTGAAAATGTAGCGGATGCTTGAGTATTATATGGGATATTTGCTATTGTATCGGTTTCAGTATAAGAGTTTGCTCCACTTACGGTTAGTGTTACTACAACATTATTTTGATCGTTTCTACCTTCGTTGGTAACAATAGCTTGAACTTCTGTATTCGTATGTACATCGGTTGGTTTCAATTGAGTGGTATAGATATTCTGAACGGCACAATCATTATTATAGATTTTACGAACTCTAACCCTATCAATATTGATATTATTTCCAAGTCTACTTTTACCATCAATCGCAACAAAAACACAGTTACTACTAGCAAATGGAGACAAATCGTATGTATATTTGATCCACGCTGGTAATGTATAACCTGTTATGGTTGTTTGTCCACGTTTAATAATTGTATCAGATATATTTGTTGGGTTAGGAACTTCAGGGGTTAAGGTTGTCCAAGTTGTACCTCCATTTGTCGAAACTTTAATAACAATACCTTCTTGATTATAGTTGGCATTTGTAAAACCATTATCGTGTGCATACCAGATTTCAAGAATTGGGTTTACACTATTTGTCAAGTCCATAACTGGCATTGTAATTCTAGAGATAGTAGTATTAGAAAAGCTTTTTGAATTAAAAAATAGTCGACCTGTACCATAAACAGGAGCAATTACTGGGTTTTCGCTTGTTCCTTCTTGGTAGCTCCAGTTACCTGCTCCTGTAATCTGTTCAACTTTCCAATTCAATTGAGTTCCATTAGAGAAAGTTTCATCATAAACAGCAATTGCTGGTGCAATCACTTCTAATCTGAAAGGAACAGACATGGTATCGTTAAAGGAGCGTTCATCTCCGGAATAAGACATTACAAAAGTGAAGTTCACATTTGAATTGTAAGGGATCGCTACTCCAGGATTGATTGTAACATTCATGGATTGATTTGGAGCTAAAACACCTGTAGTAATAGTATATGAGTTGTTTAGAACAAGCCCTCCTGTTGCTATTGTTTGAATTGAAGCAGGAGTGTTTGCAAAATTAACTGTGGAACATCCATAATTAAACACTTTCAGCGTAATAGGATATGATGTTTGAGGACAAGTTCCCAACACAGGAGAGATCAAAGCAGATAGAGCTAGATCTTTTGGAGGTACATAGGTACTATAACATCCTCTATGAGTTACCTCACATATTCTTAATGAATCGATAATATCATCTAGTACAAGAACATTTTGAGGGCACTCAAAACCTGCATAATTGGATAGTTTTAATGAATTTTCAGGATTGACAAAAGGAGGTTCAGTGGTTACTGTGGATGTATCCCTTGTGTTCCCAAGTCCAAACTGCCATTCACTCAATGTATTTCTAACAACAGTATAATAGCCAACAGGTCCATCAGAATGATATACATTAAAATCTGAAACCAGTGTTATTGGGTTCACCTGATAGTAAATTGGAAAATTTTGATTGGTTAAGGACAAACAATCATTAACCAAAATATTATTCAAAAAAGTAAGGATTTGACCATTTGTATGATAATAACAGGCGGTAACAGCTAAGTTCACGAGTGAGTATACTCTGATAGAGTTATGAACAAATACCAAACGGTTTGAAGCAGTATTTTGTACACCGTATGTACTTGCTAAAGTTGCTTTACCAATGATCTCATTATTTGTGAACAGAATTTCATTAATAGTTCCATTCGAAACATTATTTAAAATGATCCCTACATTCATATTCACATTTGCTTGAACCTTGTTTTTTGATATGAAGGCCGTATTTGTTGATCTTTCCAAATGGATACCGGTGAATCTTTGAACACTTGATGTAGATTGTGTTGTTTGATTTTTATTTAAACCAGCAATATTGGAATAGATTGAATAGATACCAAAGAGAGAAGTATTTGTAATATTAGAATCCATTGCCAGAATCATATTTTGTCTTGCGTTGGTTCCTAAATAATGAATTCCATATACACCTCCATTGATGATATTATTTCTGAACTCAACGGTATCACCTGTTGAACCATTTGAGGCAACTGTTCTGGATATTCCGGCAAACTGATTTGAAGTAGTCTCAGAATCATCAACATTTATGATACAGTTGGTTACTTTGATGTTTGTACAGGCACCACCGGTAAAATAGACCCCTCTTGACCAGGTTGAACCTATTTTCCCCTGAATGGTTAGTTTATTTAATCTAATATTTTTAGCTCCGTCAAAAGTTACTGCACCCCTTGAGGAGTTGGTTCCGTTATCCACAATAATCACATCTGCAGGATTTCCTGTAGCAGATTCAAATGTTATGGTATTGATCTCGGATTGTCCATTGATTTGAGCACTGAAATAGAAATCGCTGCTGTTATATGTTCCGGGTGCCAATTTAGCCACAATTGGCCCATTCATACCGCAGTTTTGGAGTGTAGTAAAAAAGGCGTCAATATTGGCAAAGTTAGCACCTGTACCACCAACGGTAAGGTCACCATTTAAAATAGCAGAACAACCAAATTTGATATACTGAACACAAGTAGAATCTAATGGATAATCGTTAGGGGATCCATTTCTGTGTGTAATACAAACCCTCACAGTATCCCATCCAAGAACGGGCATAAAAGAACCTATTTCAAGTGTATCCTGAAAATTCAAACAGAATGGGCGAATAGGGTCAAAATGGGTCACAGCGCTCCAATTGGTAACAGTTTGCGGTACATTATTCACCGTCATTGAAATGGTAGCTGAGGTCATTGGTGTGTTAGTTCTGTTTCTCAAAATGAGATGAACAGGAGCAGGTGTACCAACCTCGAGTGAGAAGGGGATATCGTATATTCCTACTGTTCTTGCACCGTTTGCTGTTGCACCCGTTGTGCTTAAAACTACGGTGAACATAGAGTCCACTCTAATTGCAGGATTACAGGAAGAGTCTTTGGCAGTAATATAATATCTTACAATATTTCCATTACACTGAGTTGGGAGTGTCCAGGAATATTGATTTGAGGGCAGTTGTGTTGTAACAGCTTGAATATATGGGCCTCCATTCTCATTATAAAATAATTTAACAGAGTCTCTTATGGTTGCATTATTGGGTCTATCTGTAACAGTAGCTTTTATAGTAAAAGGACCAAAATTGTTTACGTTATTGATTACCAAAGGAGCTGTTAAGGAGATTTTTGGGGGGACAAGCTCTTTATTGGTAGCGATCAAGTGAACATCATCAATAAACCAACCGGTATTCAATGCTGCAGTAGACATTTTTCTAACCACAAATTTGATTTCGAAAACTTGACCATCACCTCCTCCGATAAATTGAGAGATATCAATAAGTTCATTTTTCCACCATGCGTTAGTGGGTAGAGCATTATTATTAGACCCTTGCCATTCTGGGTATGTATTTTGTGTAAATTTTCCATTCACGATTGAGGTTCCTGTGGCTTCTCCGTAGTAGAATGAAGAGGTTGGTGTGAATGACAAGGGAGTCCAGTTGCTATATTGATAGCCAGTAGAGGAACTCCCTCCTATTGAGTACCTGTAGTATATATTTGCTTCATCCAAACCATGCACTTTACAGATATGTTTGAACGACAGATACACAATGCTTCTACCCGGACTAAAGCTGACTGTATCTATATATGCTTGAGACATAGTTACTTGTTGAGTGTATGCTGGGGAATGAAATGATCGATTGGGAGATACATATAAAGTATCTATCAAAAACCAATCAGGGTTTGGAGGATTGATTAGGGTTGTTGTTCTCAATTTGTTAGTTACCCCATCAAAATTTTCAAAAAAAAGTGTTGTTGAATCAGCACACTGAGCATATGCTCCAAAAGTGATTGAAACCATTAAGATTGTAAAAATTAATCTCCTCATAATCAAAACTTTGTATAATAAAACTTATGTTAATTTTCTTTATAAAACAATATTTTTTCAATGGCAAAGATATGAAAAAATGATGAATTATTGATAAATATAGTAGTAAATATGATAAAAAAATGATGAATGTTCCCAATTTTTTTGTATATTTTTGCAGAATCAAAATCACTGTTCATGAATTCTTTTAAAACTCTACTTCAAAATATTCCGTTTCCTTTGTTTTTAGCCCCAATGGAAGAAGTTACAGATTCTAGTTTTCGTCTCATTTGTAAATCATTTGGGGCAGATTTTCTGATTTCAGAGTTTGTCTCTTCTGAAGCATTGATCAGAGATGTAGATAAAAGTTTTCGCAAGATCACCTTCAGCAATGAGGAGCGCCCTTTTGGCATTCAGATTTTCGGACATGATGAACATTCTCTCATTAAAGCAGCACAGATTGCTGAAGAGCTTAATCCAGATTTCATAGATATCAACTGGGGTTGTCCCGTAAAAAAAGTTGTGAATAAAGGTGCAGGTTCAGCGATATTGAAAGAGATTCCCAAAATGGTGCAATTGACCAAATCGGTTGTAAATGCAGTGAAACTCCCGGTTACCGTCAAAACACGCTTGGGTTGGGATCAAACAGACAAGCCAATTGTAGAAGTTACACATAAGCTACAAGATGTTGGTATTCAGGCAATAACAATCCATGGTAGAACACGTTCGCAACTCTATTCAGGTGAAGCCGACTGGCAATTAATTGGGGAGATTTCTAACGCCCCCAATATTATCATCCCTGTGATTGGAAACGGAGATATCAATACTCCCGAAAAAGCATTAGCTTATAAAAAAAAATATGGAGTTAATGCCATTATGATTGGTCGTGCTGCCATTGGAAACCCTTGGATTTTTAATGAGATCAAAAAACTTCTTTCTGGAGATAAAATTCAACCTCCCACATTACAAGAAAGAATAGATGTAATGGCTACTCATTTAAAAACTGCTTCAGCTATAAAGGGAGAGAGAACAGCTGTGCTTGAAATGAGACGCCACTACGCTGGTTATTTTAAAGGGGTGAAAAATTTTAAACCTATTAAAATGAGATTGATGCATGCAATCACTATCGAAGAGTGTCTGGATGCACTAAAATCTCTGGAGTCTGAATTTCCTGACTGCTAATCAAGGTGTTTGTCCCTTTTGGAGCTGTTTTGAAATCAATATTTTGATCCCTATATCGATAGATAACGTCAATCACTTTTTTAATCTCTATTGATTTTGTGCAAAAAACAATCTCATTATAATGATATTTTTGGATTAGTGAATCCAGATTCTGTTCATCGATATTTGGGTCTAAGAAGTGCAATAGTTCCGGTTTTATATTGTTTAACTGTACTAAAAAAGAGACTCTTTCCGATTCATCTTGATCTCCTAGGATTAGGACTTTACGTACAGAGTCAGAGCCAAAATAGAACTGTTTGATTTTTAGTTTATGAAGAAAATACCGAATTGAATTCATTGCTATGGCTGTCCACATAGCGCCAAGTACAATGATTGCTCTTGAGTATCTGGATGTTTCTGGCAGTAGGGAGTACACAATCAGAATTCCGATCGTTCCAATCAGAATTCCTCTATTTGTTTTTTGGAGGGAAAATGGTTTTTGATATCCTTTACTGATCAGGATTGAAACGATCCAGAGTACAATATAAATCGGGATGAATAGATATCTATAAATATCTGGATATGGAGCAACAAGAACTTTCTCTTCCCAGTATTTTGCAAGGAGGAGCATACCTGCATAAATTACGGTGAAATCAAGAAAAGGTAAGAGCAATTGCTGAAAGATCCTTTTCAGAATAGCTAGTGATGCCCTCAACCAGATCGCAAAAGTGATCACAAAATTAAAAAGGAGTACATTTTTTTTTGCGAAATGTTTTTTCACAAAAATCTGCATTGCCTTATAAAAAACGAGGACATAATTAATGGAGCCCTTTTTAGTACTTTCCCCTTTGTAATGAATAATTCTTGCATGTGGGAAATAGACATTTTTATAGCCAGCTTGAACAATTCTATATGACAAATCTACATCCTCTCCATACATAAAGAAATCTTCGTCGAGATATCCAATCTGATCTATCACATTTTTTCTCAGCAACATAAATGCGCCACAGAGCACCTCTACCTGATGAGTTTTATCGTTATCTAAATATATCAAATGGTAGGAACCAAATCTTCTAGAATTTGGGAACAGTTTAGACAATCCAAAGATTTTATAGAATGCTACAGCTGGAACAGGCAAGGCTCTTTTAGATTCGGGCAAAAACTCCCCTTTTCCATTAATCATTTTAAGCCCAAGACTTCCCACGTCCGGATGTTGATCCATGTATTGAATCGTATCTGTAAATGTATCCTTTTCAACCAATGTATCAGGATTTAAGAGCAGTACATACTCCCCTTTTGCTTGTCGAATAGCTACATTATTACCTCTTGAAAACCCGACATTCTCTTCATTGACAATAAGCTTTACATTGGGAAACTCTGATTTTACCATGGAAACGGAGTCATCAACAGAACGATTATCCACAACAAAAACTTCTGCATCAATATGTTCAATTGCTATTAATACTGAATGGAGACACTGTCTTAAGAAGTGTGATACATTATAATTTACAATAACAACACTGAGTTTCATTCTGATTAATCCAGGTAGGCAATTACTGATTTTTTAGAGGTCACTTCATCACCTACTTTAACATTTATTTTGCAACTTAAGGGTAAAAAGAGATCAACTCTGGAACCAAACTTAATAATTCCCATCTCTTCACCTTGAGAGACGATATCATTTTGTTTCGTATAGGATACAATCCTTCTGGCAACAAAACCAGCAATTTGTCGAAATAAAACTTCAACTCCATCCTTATTTTTCACTACAACTGTATTATGCTCATTATCTTTAGATGCCTTAGGCAAACTTGCAACCAAATGTTTTCCAGGGTGGTAAGCAACATAGGAGATTACTCCATCAATAGGGTATGTGTTGACATGTACATTGAGAGGAGACATAAAAATGGAAACCTGAAGTCTTTTTTCATTAAAATATTCATTTTCAACACTTTCTAAAATCTGAACGATAGTCCCATCAGCAGGGCTTAATACACCATTTTGAACAATATTAACAACTCGATTCGGAACTCTGAAAAAACGGATCACTAAAAACAATAAAGTGAAAAGTGCTGTATAAAAGACGCCATCCAAATAATCTGGAAAGGCACTATTCATTTTTTCATATCCAATAAAGAGGATGAGTACAAAAGCAGTTGTAGCAAGGATTGAATTGATCCCTTCTTTGTGGATTCTCATAGAATAACAATTGTTTTAAGGTAATTGATATAAGATATAGGTATTTCTTGGAATATAATCAGGAGATTGACGGGTAATGATTCGTCTTGGGAACGATTTTTCATCCAGGAAATACTGATAATTAGTATTTAAATCACCAACTACATTATCGTTTAAATAAGAGACCGAATAGGAAGCCAGTCTATTGTTTTCGGAATAGCCCAATAATCCTTTGTATACATAAGGTAACCCATAAAAAGGATTAAAGGATAAGGTATCATAGGTTAAAGCCTGTGTAATTTTTGTTGAATATTCCGGATACACTTCATCAACAGCAACAATATTATTTCCAGAGTATTGGATTGTTCTTTCACAATGAAGTGTCAGAGATTTGACGCCATTTTTTTTAATCAACTCCCTAATTGTTTCATTCATTCCGATCATTTTATTGTATAATGGAGCTTTGGATACTTTATCAAACCCGGTAAAATAATCGACATCATAATATTCAAAAATTTTTGTAATCTTATTTGTTTCAGCATCTCTGGAAAACACAAGTTCCATTCTTGTCGCACCGTCCATAGTATAAGTCATACGACGAACTAGTTTGTTCATATAGTACAATTGAACTGTCTCTGTATATAGAGGGGAAGAGTGTTCAATTTTATCTACTGTTTTATCTTTATTATAAGAAAACTTATAAAAATAGTGTGTACTATCTGTTTCGTTATAATCATCAATACTGGTTAAAAGATCTTTTTTATCATACTCAAACGTTTGATCGGGATCACCAACTTCACTCACTTCCCAAATCTTATAGATTTTTTGTTTGGTTTGATAAATATCTTCATCTTTATCACAAGAGATAAAGGGAAGCATTAAAGAGCTGAAAGTCAAAAAGTACAACAATTTTTTCATAATCATCATTTTGATACATTTACATATAAACGTGCAAAAATAATAAAAAAAAAATCATTAAGCGACTTTTTCATCTAAAAAAAAGTATTTTTTCATTCAGTATTGACTTTTCATGAACAGATGATTTTTTTGTACTTTTGCCATTTAAAAATTGGAAATGGGTTCATTAGAAAAAAAATATCAATATTTAATAGAGTATTTTTGTAAAAACAATCCGGATGCTTCATCTGAGTTACTCTATGACAGCCCCTATCAATTACTTGTAGCAGTTGTTCTTTCAGCGCAATGTACTGATAAAAGGGTGAATAGGATCACACCAAACATTTTCTTAAAATATCCTACTGTTTATGATTTGGCACAAGCCACTGAACAAGACATATTTGAGCTGATTAAATCTTGCTCATATCCAAATAACAAATCGAAACATTTAGCAGGATTGTCGAAGAAGATCGTAACTGATTTTAATGGAGAAGTACCACAAACCTTAGAAGAACTCATCCAGCTACCTGGAGTGGGCCGAAAAACAGCCAATGTAATACGTTCTGTGGTCTTTAATCAACCTGCCATGGCTGTTGATACACATGTATTTCGGGTTTCAAACCGGCTGGGGATTGTAAAACATTCAAAGACACCATTGGAAACTGAAAAACAATTGATTGCGAAACTACCACAAGAACATATTGCAGTAGCTCATCATTGGCTCATTTTGCACGGGAGATATGTATGCCTCTCCAGAAAACCAAAATGTGAAAACTGTGGCTTACAAGAGATTTGTGATTATTATATAAACAAAAACGACTCAGATCATTGATTATGGAAGAAAAAAATTTCAACATTGGCACCCGGATTGAACATCCTAAATATGGGATTGGAGTTATCAGCAAGAACGATACTGTAACATTTAAAGTGATTTTCATCAGAGGAGGTGAGATCGAGTTTTCAAAACTAAACGCAGAATTTGACGTCATTGATTTTCAGGAGATGGAGAATCAAATTCCTAAAGTAAGTTTAAAGGAGATGGAGATTGTTTTAAAAACGATTCTGGATAAGTATAATGGGCTTCAATACAAAGTTCCACTGGGAAAAAAATGGGAAGGTGGAACTATCATTTTACAACCCGGAAACAGAGACTTAAAACCCAAAGAGATTCCTGTTGATGCATTTTTTCATAAAATTGTGATGATGAGAGATCGCTTAAGGGTTTTGGAACAAAACATCAATAGTCATCCTGTGCTTACTGACGAGGAGAAGCTGAACTTACAGCAATATATAACAAGATGTTATGGAACAATGACAACCTTTAACATCCTTTTTGATGACAAAGAAGATTTTTTTATTGGGAATAAGAGTTAACAGAGCATTAAAAAAAGGATTTGAAAAGATCAAAATTGAAAATTTGCAATCCACATCTATCTGAACTACTGAATTTTAAATATTTTAGAAAATATTTTATCAACAGAAACTGATTAATCAAAAAAAAGTTGTATTTTTGCAGCCCGAAAATTAGAATAATAACCATATAATAAGAAGAGGAAATGTCAAGAGTTTGTCAATTAACAGGAAAAAAAGCGATAGTTGGAAATAATGTTTCTCACTCAAATATTAAAACCAAAAGAAGATTTAATCCAAATCTTCACAAGAAAAAAATATTTGTACCTGAACTAGGTGGTTGGGTTATGATGAAAGTTTCTGCGAAAGGGATTCGTAACATTACCAAAAAAGGTGCTTGGAATTGTATATTAGAAGCCAGCAATAAAGGCCTTTTATAACAAACTGTTGCAAAACTGATATAGAATGCTGCACCCTATAGGTGTAGCATTTTTTTTTAATAAAAACACAATAAATTACTAAAAAAAGCGTATTAAGAGTTTCACTATCTATTCATGAAATTTTTGGCAAAACTTTTATTGACTCTAATCTTTACACTTTTTATCCAAAAAGTTTCTATAGCTCAAAATGGCACTCTGGTTGGTAGAATTACCAACCAGTACAACGAACCTATTGAAAACGTTTTTATTCTGGTCTCATCCTCTCAGCAAACGTATTTCAGTTCCAGTGATGGTACTTTTGAGGTCCCCATTTTTCCTAATCAAAAAACAGAAATTATTTTCAGACATATCTCTATTGACGATACGCTGATTATGGTTACTTTAAAGCCTAAGGAGCAGATTTACATTCCTATACAGCTGACCATTAAAGACAACCGGCTTGAAATTGTTGATTTTAAAGCTAAACATAATGATGGATACGAAAGGATAAATCCCAATCTTCAATTCAACCTACCCTCCCCTATGGGTGGTGCTGAATCGATCATTAAAATGTATGCCGGGGTCTCTTCTGTGAATGAATTGAGTTCCCAATATAATGTAAGAGGTGGAAATTACGATGAAAACCTAATATATGTTAATGATATTCAAATATATAGACCATTTTTAGTGCGTAGTGGGAATCAGGAGGGATTAAGCTTTGTTAATCTGGATTTAACGGAAAGTGTAAAATTTTCTGCGGGTGGTTTTTCTGCTCAATATGGGGATAAAATGTCATCTGTGATGGATGTGGTTTATAAAACGCCCAAAAAATTTGCAGGAAGTTTTTCAGGGGGACTTTTAGGAGGAACAGCGCATATAGAAGGTGTTGTTAAAGATAAAACCAAGAAAAGAGATCGGTTCACTTATCTGGTGGGTACACGTTTTAAATCAAATGCCTATTTGCTTAATTTTCTAGAAACAAAAGGGGAATACAAACCCCGCTTTTTCGACACCCAGATGTTACTGAATTGGTTGGTTACCGATAAATTTTCAATAAGTTTTCTGGGAAATTTTGCCATTAATCAATATGTTTTTATCCCTCAGAACAGGGAAACGATAACAGGACCCATTGATGATGCCAAAAAATTTATCGTATATTATGAAGGGCAGGAAGTTGATGAATATCAAAATTATTTGGGTGGGGTCACATTACATTACAAACCCAAAAAAACGATCACTTATAAGGCCATTTTTTCCACTTATTATGCCCGGGAAAAAGAAACATACGATATTCTGTCTCAATATTGGCTCAAAGATGTGGAGTTTGATTTAAGTGGGGGTTCTGGAAGTGTAGTACAGGAGTTGACAACCAGAGGTGTTGGATCCTACAGAGAGCATGCCAGGAATGGGATTCAGGCTCTCATTTCTTCTATCGACTTAAGAGCAGAGTATAGCATACAAAATCACTTTGTTACCATTGGTTTAAAAGCTCAAAATGAGATCATTGATGATCATATCAAGGAGTGGACTATGTATGATTCATCTGGCTATGTAGTTCCCGGAATATTCAGAACACCCGGTGAACCAGTACCACTGGATGATCCATCCCGTATTTTATCTTTTGGAGAAGATCATTACCTTAAAGCTAGCAACCACCTTAATACCAATCGTATTTCTGGATTTATTCAGGATTTTTGGCGTTTAAACGGTGATAGCTCGAAACTTTCTCTCCATTATGGGGCCCGTTTTCATTACTGGGATTTTAATAATGAATTTACTGTTTCACCCCGTATGGGATTGTTATTTAACCCCAAATGGAAAAATGATTGGTCTTTTTGGCTGAAAACTGGGGTTTATTATCAGTCCCCTTTTTACAGAGAACTTCGAAAACCTGATGGATCATTAAATCCTGATATCCTCTCCCAGTTTTCGTATCAAATTTTATTCACTGCGGATTACGATTTTGTATGGTGGAATCGCCCCTTTAAATTCTCCGCTGAAACTTATTACAAATATATGGATCGTTTAATTTCGTACCAGATTGACAATGTTAGAATTATCTATTCCGGAGAAAACGATTCCAAAGGTTATGCTACAGGTATTGATATGAAACTAAGTGGTGAATTTATCAAAGGACTGGAATCGTGGATCACTTTATCATTAATGAAAACGGCACAAGATCTGTATAACGATTTTTCAACTGACACAGCAGGTAATCTTTTTGAGATTGGGTACATCCCAAGACCAACTGATCAGCGATTTGCCATCAATCTGTTTTTTCAGGATCATATTCCCGATTACCCTCAGATCCGGGTTCACCTTAACTTTGTATTTTCCAGTGGATTGCCTTTTGTCAATCCAAACAGTAAACATTCATACAATACATTCAGAAGTCCATGGTACAAAAGAGTTGACCTTGGATTCTCCTACATATTCTTACAACAAAACAGAGACAGAAAACAAGATAGATGGAACTTCCTGAATAAAATCAATAATGCGGCTCTTTATCTCGAAGTATTCAATCTATTGGACATCTCCAATGTGTCATCCTACTCCTGGGTTCCCGATTTAGCCGGCCAGGTATATGCGATCCCAAATTCATTAACACCCAGATTGATCAATTTGAAATTAGCCGTTGATTTCTGATCGCGGGATCGATAAACAACAGGTGAAAATTACTAATAACCAGATTTTTAAAACTAATACTATAAACATTTAGAGATTATAGTTTATATTTTTAATCATTTGTTTGATCATTTTTACATGATTTTACCCTATTTTTTTATATCTTTGCGACCCTGAATATAAAAAAAATGAAGAAAAAATGGATCTTGTTGTGTATCGTTGTGCTGAACACTTTCGGTTTTGCACAAGACACAATAACATCATCCCAATTTAAAATCTTTTACTATCCCAATGGGCAAAAATCGAGTGAGGGAATTCTTGAAAACGGAAAACCAAATGGGTATTGGAAATCGTATAATGAAAAAGGGGTTCTGATTTCTGAAGGAAATCGGAAAAACTTTCAATTGGATTCCACCTGGGTTTTTTATGGAACAGATGGGAAAAAGTTAGTTGTGATCAATTATAAGGATGGTTATAAAAATGGGCAAAGAATTCAATATTTTGATGAGGAGTACATTATAGAATTTTACAAGAATGACACTCTGGTAAATGCGATCGAAACCTATTTTGGGGATGGAAAAATAAAAAAAATGGTACCCATTATTGAAGGTAAAAAACATGGTTGGGAAAAGGAGTACGATACTTCTGGCCTAGTAGTTTCAATTTCCAACTACTATGGAGGGGTCTTAACCCGAAGAGAACAGATCAACAGAACCGATAACTTTGGGTTCAGACAAGGGAATTGGAAGTTTTTCTGGCCCAACGGGAATCTGAAAGAGGAGGGTACTTTTTACAACAACAAGAAGAATGGATTTTTCAAGTATTATGACACTTTAGGAAATTTTCTATCTGTTGAAAAATGGGAAAATGACAATATCATTTTAGATGCTCCTGAGACCAAGACTTTAGATATGAAGACGGCATACCATCCAAATGGGAAACCCTCGATTACAGCCACATTCTACAAAGGTGTTCCGGAAGGGATCCGAAGGGAATTTGATACAACAGGCAATGTTATT
>Ga0116152_10001702_pt1 | contig 18043 bp, 6 predicted proteins | sample AD_UKC119_MetaG_FD_89894 | JGI IMG/M metagenome (GOLD analysis project Ga0116152, IMG submission 89894) | Active sludge microbial communities of municipal wastewater-treating anaerobic digesters from Hong Kong - AD_UKC119_MetaG | ecosystem: Engineered > Bioreactor > Anaerobic > Digestate... | reverse complement strand
TATTTCACTTAATTCGGATGCTTTTGTATTCAGTTCCGTTTTTGATTATAACAATGTATTTACTACCAGCACTTTTCAATTTCAAACAGGGCTTACCATCAATGGTAATCTAATTGTTCAGGGAACTTTCCAAAATGATGACAATAACATTCAAACAGCCAATATAAACGGGAATATAATAAACGATGGTATCATTAAGGATAATTATTACAACCTGACGATAAATGTAACCGGTGACCTCACAAACAATGGCACCTGGTCTAATTATTTTACCTATCTCACCGGGGCGATGGATCAAACACTATCTTTTAGCCAGCCTTTTGATGGTGAAATATTTACAAATTCCAATATTGTTGGTAAAATCCTGACTTCAACCAACCTCCATTTTAATAATAATACGGTTGATTTTAATAACGACACCCTTATTTTTAGCGGTGGGGCCGACAGTCTTTACCTGAACAATTCCAACCTGAAAAACTGTAAATTTATCAGGGAGAGTGTAAAAGCTTCAGGTGACATGAAATTCAATCTTGTAAACAATTCATACCTTTCAAATACAAATGTTGAAGCTGATAACATTACACTTTTCGGGACCTGTTGGTTTTCATCAAATATGAATTTTTACGGAAATGTATTTGTTGAAGGCTCCTTACAGAATCACTCATCCAGTAACTACGCTGCCTACGTATACGGCAATTTGACCAATAACGGAATAATCAGCAACAACTACTATAATCTAAACCTTTACATTACCGGCGATATTCATCAAAATGGCCAGTGGCAAAACTTCTTCACCTATCTTACCGGTTCCCTTGATCAGCACCTCTTCTTCACCCAGGATTTTAATGGATCGTATTTAACCAATTCAAATATTGCGGGTAAGATCATTTCGAACACCAATTTAAAATTTAACAACACCCTTTTTGAAATGATGAACGATACCCTGGTTTTTGCCGGTGCAGCCGACAGCCTGGTGATCAACCAAAATTACCTGAATGCCGCAGTAATTATCCGGGATGATGCAGCGAAAGCTTCCGGTACCATGAAGTTATTTTTAATGAATACTGCGTATGTTCAAAATCTGAATGTATTTGCCGACGAAATAAAACTTTATGGCATTTACCAGTTTTCGCAAATCATGAATTTTTACGGAAACGTTACTGTTTACGGTACTTTACAAAACAGGGACAACGGCAATTTTACAGCCAATATGAGCTCAAACCTGGTGAACAAAGGAATCATTAAAAACAATTATTACAACCTCACCCTCAATATTGCAGGTAATTTATGGCAACAGGGAAGCTGGACCTGTTTCACAACAAATCTCAACGGAGCTTCTGATCAAATTTTAAATTTCAACAATGACTTTAACGGGCAATATTTCACCAATACAAACAATGGTGGAAAGATCATTGCCAACACTGATTTAATCTTCAACAATACAATTGTAGATTTAAATAACGACACCCTTGTATTTGCCGGAGCGGCCGACAGCCTTAAGCTGAACGGGCAATATTTAATTGATGCCATTGTTATCCGTGAGGCGGCAAAGGCATCAGGAGGGCTCAAATACAACTTAACAGGAGGAGCATACACGAATAACCTGATTACTGCCGCTGACGAAATTTTACTTTATGGCATTTTTCAGTTCAGTTTTACCATGCAATTCTACGGAAATGTAACGGTTATGGACCTTTTCCAAAACAGGGACAACGGCAATTTCAACGCTTATATTTATGGAAATTTAACTAACAACGGAACCATTACCAACAACTATTACAACCTCTCATTGTATCTGTATGGCAATGTTAACCAGCATGGCTCATGGACGGTCTATTACACCTATTTAAGCTCAGCTTCAGACCAAACAATTGATCTGTCCCAACCATTTTCAGGTTCCTTTTTTGTGGACAATAATGCAGGAAGTAGCATAATTACAACTTCTGATCTCGTGTTTCAGGGATTATCGGTTGACTTGAACGGCGCCGCTCTTATCATGCCCCCAAACGCAGTACTTGCAGTTAAAGGAGGTTATTTAAGAGAAACTGATATTACCAATAAAATTGAATTGTACATGGATGGTGATAGTTACATTGAAAATGTTTCGTTGATCAGCCCAACTTTTTCGGGAACAGTGCAACTAAGAAATAATATTGCCATTTCAGGGCATGTCATTGTGAATGGGGTACTGCAAAATGACGATGTAAATAACTACAATGTTACTATTAACGGTAGCCTGGAAAACCAGGGTACCATCCAGGATAATTATTACCAATTGCGGCTATTTATTCAGGAAGACATTCTTAATAACGGCACATGGACCAATACCTACACACAACTCGAAGGTTATTCCGGTTCCATCAATCAAACTGTTGAACTGCAGGATGGCCATTACATTACGGGTCAGCTAAAGCTATTTTCCAATAATTCCACCAATTTTCTTTGGTATAAAAACAATGCTCCATTATCAGGAAATCCGGATTATACCGGGGCAAGTTCTCAAATTTTAACTTTCAATGTGCCAGCAGATAATATCCGGGCCGGAGTTTATAATTGTAATACATTGGCAGGTTGGTCACGGAATATTATCATAACGACTACCTCCTCTGACTATCCCATTATTGACTTAACTGTTATACTCGAAGGCCCCTTTAACGGTATTGATATGAATACCGACCTGAATGACAATGGAAGTTTGCCAATTTCGCAACCTTATGATGATTATCCAAATAACTATTTTGGCACTGAAAACGTCGCTTCAATCCCCGATCCGAATATTGTAGATTGGGTGCTCATCGAATTCAGGGATGCTGTAGACGGCAATAATGCAAACCAAAGTACGCGCGTTAACCGGCAGCCGGCCTTTTTACTCTCCGATGGATCGGTGGTTGGAATTGATGGTTCGAGCTTTTTAACCGTACCGCACAATTTTATCCATAATGTTTTTGTGCTTGTTCATCACCGCAATCACCTGGGTGTGATGTCGGCAGTACAACTGAATGAAGTGGGTGGCGTTTACAGTTACGATTTCAGTTACGATACCTGGAATTCCTATGGCGGACCCAATGCCTCCAAAAATATAGGTTCCGATCTTAGTCCCATTTACGGCATGATGGGTGGCGATGCAGACGGCAATGGCGTAGTTGATTCCGGTGATTATGAAATTTGGAAACTCAAGGCAGGGAATAAATCCATATATCAGGGTGCTGATGTTGATTGTAATGGTGAAATCAATAACCTCGACAAAAACGATGTGTGGTACGAAAATAAAAATGCCCAAACGCAGTATCCTCAATAATTGGTTGTTGCTTGCATTTGATAAATTCCAATTTTCTCTATAACTTTACCTGTTCATTGTAAGGTGCATCAATGAGAAAAACATTTTGGGTCATTTTATCATGCTTAATCTTGCAGCTTTCTGGTTTTACGCAATCAGAAATTGTTGATGATCCCTTCATAAAATATTCGCATATCACCAAAAAAAACGGTTTATCTTCAAATTACATCCTTGATTTTCTTCAGGATAATGAGGGCTTTATGTGGATAGCTACAAACGAAGGGCTGAACCGGTATGATGGATATAAGATTAAGCAGTTTCTACATAACCCTGTCGACAGCAATTCAATATCGGATAATTTAGTAACATCCTTAGCCTGTCTGAACGACTCTATTATGCTTGTTGGGACCCGCACAGGTTTGAACTTTTTTAATTGCAGGAAGCAAGTATTTTCACGTAACTACCGTCAATTTCCCGAAACTGAATATCTGGAGAACAAACATATCAGGGCATTGCTTGTAAATGAAAATTTAGTGTGGGTAGAAACATCAGATGGAGAACTGGTAAAAATGAATTTTTCAGATCAAACACTGTCTATTTATAAACATCGCCCGCCAAGCATGGTTAACACCTATTTTTATCATCATATTTTTAGGGCTCCTGATGGAAAAATTTACCTCGGGGGAAGATACATGGGCCTGCTTGAGTTTGATCAAAAAACTGAAATATTCCGCTCCTTTAAATCAGATGCTAATAATACTGAGAAAAAAAGGGATGAGGATGCGGCAGTTTACTTTGTTGATTCACAAGGGAAATATTGGGTAGGAGGTATTGACGGACTTTACATATTTGATCCAGACTCAGAAGTTTTTCAGAAAAAACTAAGCATCAGCACTTTTAGCATTGTGGAACCGGAACAGGGGCTCTTATGGATTGCAACAGGTAGCGGTCTGTTCAGGTATCGATTGAAAGAAGATTTGTTTGTTCAAAGCATTCATAATGATAATATTGCAAATTCTATCTCACATAACCATCTTAATAAACTTTACATCGACCATAGTGGAAACATTTGGATAGGTACATTGGATGGCGTTAATATTTACCAGCCATCGCATAACAAATTCAGGCATATTTATCATATCCCTGAAAATGGAAATTCACCGGTTTCAAACCATATTTCGGCAATTGCCGAAGATGGACAAAACCAGATATGGATTGGAACTGAAAATAACGGGTTGGATATATTTGATGCTAACTGGAACAGGCTCGGCATTTGTTCAGCCCAGGCCGAAAGATCACTTAAACTGGCTTCAAATGCCATATCTACTTTAATGGTCGACAGTGAAAACGATGTTTGGGTCGGTCAGTGGTCAGGACGGGGATTCAACATCATCAATTTCGATCAGGATAAAAATAAAACTTACAATCTGCTCGAAAATGAATTGAAAGCCGATTGGTACCATGATTTTCTGGAAGATGCTGATGGTAATTACTGGATTGGGATTTGGGGAGCACAGGGTCTCTATCAATTTGGTAAAGAAGATGGAATATTTCTGGATGAAAGATATATCGAAACACCTGGTATGCTTGGGTTACCGATCTACTCAATGGCATTCGATGGAACTAAAATATGGCTGGCAGTTAGTTCACAAAACCGGTTCTATTGTTTTGATCCCCTCCTCGAAAAAACTTCATTTTACAGTCATAAACATTATCATCCATATAGTTTCAGTAAAATCGATTCAATCCTTGCGGTGAATGAGCTGATTTATTTTTTTACCAATGATGGCATTTATTGCAAATCAGGTGAAAATCCCTATAATTTTAAAAGATCGGCATTAAAACCCCAAAAAACGGAAGAAAAAGATGCTGAGAATATCCTGAACAAAGACTTGATTTCCGGCGAAATTAATGCACATGTATATGACCTGGTAAAAGATTCCGGAGGACTTGTTTGGGCAGCAACTGATAAAGGGCTTTACAAAACCCAAATGGGTTTGCCTGTGGCCAGGTATCACATTAACGATGGCCAGTCAATTGCATTGCTTAGCGACACAATTTACAGCCTAATTTATCAGGAGCCTGATAATTTGTGGCTGGGAACAGATCAAGGATTGGTTAAGTTTTCAATCCACGACAAGCTATTTTACAACTTCCAAAATGAGGGACCAAAATACCTCAGTTCGCATCTTATTAAATTCCTTTATGAAGATTCCAAAGGCAATTTGTGGATCGGAACTACCAACAAAGGCCTCAATAAGCTCAATAAAAAAACAGGAGAAATTACCCAGTACCTGGAAAACAGAAAGGATCAAAATGCATTTTGGGGAAGCCAGGCTTCATGTATGGTAGAAGATTTAAATGGTAACCTGTGGGTGGGTGGTTTTGGACTCAATAAATTTCATCCTGAAACCAACAACTTTACTCATTTTACCACAGAAAACGGGTTAACCGACAACCAGGTGATGGCCATTTTATGTGATGATCAAAACCGCTTGTGGATCAGTACGGCAAATGGCCTGAACTGTCTTAACCCAGCCGATACATCATTTCAGAATTTTTATGAAAAAGACGGCTTGCAGGAAAACGAATTTACGGCAGCAGCATGTAAACTTAAAAACGGGAAACTGCTATTTGGGGGCAAAAATGGATTAAATATCATTGATCCGGGAAAAATCCCTGTTAACTCAAATCCACCTGAAGTGAAACTCTCCGGATTTTCAATTTTTGAAGAAGATCAATCAACGCTTCTTTCGACGAGTAACTCAATTCACTTGAAATACAATCAAAACTATTTCTCTTTCTCTTTTACGGCACTCGATTTTTCTGATCCGGAGCAAAACCGTTTCCGCTACAAACTCGAAAACTTTGACGATAACTGGATAGATGCTACTTCATTAAACCGGGTGGCCAAATACACCAATGTGGATCCGGGCAACTACACCTTCAAAGTAATAGCTGCCAATAATGACGGTATTTGGAACGAAACCGGAGTATCCATTCCTCTCATTATTCGGCCTCCTATTTGGCGAACTAACATTTTTTATGCTGCCATTTTAATAATGCTTATTGTGTTAGTATATTTATGGATAAAATATCGCGAAAGACAAATCAGGGAACAAAATCAATATCTAATTCTTGAACAGAAATTGCTTCGTTCTCAAATGAATCCCCATTTTATTTTTAATTCGCTCAGCTCTATCCAAAGTTTTATTTTCGAAAATGATCCCCTGGCTGCCGGCTCCTATTTGTCAAGATTTTCGGAACTGATCCGTTCCATTTTATACAATTCACGCGAAGAATATATTACCCTCGAAAAAGAGATCAAAACACTACAAAATTACCTGGAACTACAACAATTGAGGTATCAAAATAAATTTATATACACGTTGATCATTGATCCGGAAATGGAGCCCGAAACAATGAAAATACCACCCATGCTTGCTCAACCTTTTATCGAAAATGCAATTGAACACGGGTTAAAAGACCTGGATCGGGAGGGGTTTTTGAAAATTGAATTTTTACTCCATTTTAACACCATTCACATTAGGGTAGAAGACAATGGCGTGGGCATTGAAAACACAAAATTGCAAAACCATGAAAAAGCTCGTGAGCATAAATCCCTGGCTACAATTATAACAAATGAGCGAATTAATATATTAAATAAGCGCCGTAAAAATAATCTCTACATGCTCAATATTCACAACCTGAAAAATATCCGAGATGATGCACAGGGAACCCTGATTGAATTTATTATTCCGCTTGATAAGCAAACATAGTGAAAAGCTGTTAGAAAATTTTGCAACTATCCTTCTGATTTAAAACCTATTTCGTTTTTATTTGTAAAAGTATTCAGGTCAATTTACTTCAACATGCGGGTTATCATCATCGACGACGAAGAAAGAACACGTAAAAGTTTACGGAATATACTACAAATCAGCAACTCCGATACCCAGGTAATTGCTGAGGCCGATACCGTTAAATCAGGTATTCAGGCAATTAAAGAACATCTTCCCGACCTTATTTTACTTGACATCAACATGCCCGATGGAACCGGTTTCGACTTGTTGAAACAAATTGACACCATCAGTTTTAAAATCATCTTTGTTACGGCATATGAAGAATATGCGGTGAAAGCTTTTGAATTTTCGGCCGTTGATTATCTCCTAAAGCCGGTGGATCCTGCAAAACTGATTGAAGCAATAGAAAAGGCAAGGCATGCCGTGGAACAGGAAAACCCCAGCCTGAAATTGAATGCCCTTTTTGCCAACCTGGATAGTACTGATTCACACACCAAAAAACTGGTGCTAAAAACGGCTGAGAACATTTATATTGTGAATACTTCCGACATTCTTCGTTGTGAATCTGATTGCGGTTACACCCAGTTTTTTCTGTTGGATGGAAAAAAAATCCTGGTTTCCCGAAATTTAAAAGATTACGAAGAAATGCTGAACGGATTCGGTTTTTACAGGATACATCAGTCACACCTCATCAATCTTAAGTATATCGATCACTATAGCAAATTAGATGGAGGTGCTGTGGTAATGAAGGATAAAACCAATATTCCTGTGGCCCGTCGCAAAAAAGAAGACTTCCTGAAGCTTCTGGAAATGATATGATCTTACCGAATATGAGTTTTTAATTACCAAATTTATCTGTTCAGCCACCGAATCTGTATCTCTCCCGCCACTAAGCCTACCCCACCCGTATATTTGGTTGATAATTAAAGATCCAGGTTGGTAATAAAACTACGAAAAATGAAAAGTATTCTACTTTCGCTGTTTATCAGCGCAATTTCCCTGTTTGCAATTCAACAAGTGAAGGCACAAGGTGTCTCCATTAATGAAAATGGCGCAGATCCCGATGCCTCGGCAATGCTCGACATTCAATCTACTTCAAAAGGTCTGTTGATTCCCAGGATGAATATCATTGAAATGTACAGCATTAGTAATCCTGCTATCGGTTTGCTTGTTTTTTGCACAACCGATAACAATTTTTATTTCTACACGGGTGGCAACTGGAATAAGGTGGTTGGCAGTGATGACAACGACTGGACGATGGATGGCGACAATATGTATTCAACCAACTCAGGACTGGTTGGAGTTGGGACTACCAATTTTCTTCCAACCCACAAACTAACCATTGAAAACAGTGAATCAGAACAGGTACTTCGGCTGATTGGCGATGGAAGTTTTGGTGAAAATGCAAAACTGAATTTTGGAGATGGCGACTATGTATATCTCCATGAGTTTTTTGATGATAAACTTCTAATATACGGTAATGGGGGACTGGCCCTTGCATCTAATTATGATATCGAAGTTCAGTCAGGATACGGTAATATTCAGGTCTATATTCCGGAAGGAACCATGTCGGTAAAAGACGATCCGTCGGCAGGTGAGCCAAGCGCTGTACTGGATGTGAACAGCTCCACCAAAGGAATGTTAATCCCACGAATGACCACCGAACAGATTTCAAACGTAAGCAATCCTGCAGATGGATTGCAGGTTTATAACACTTCTGATGGTAAGTTATACATATTTGTAACCTCTGCCAATGGCTGGAAAGAAGTGAGTTATGGCTCTAATACCATTTATCAGCAAACATTTACCAGTTGTGGCGATGATTTAATCGACCTTCGTGATGGCCAAACATATGCAACCGTTGATATTAATGGGCAGTGCTGGTTTGCTGAAAATCTGAACTATGGAAGTTATATTGCTACTGCATATTCACAATCTAACAACCAAACCGTTGAAAAATATTGTTTGAATAACAGCACAAGTTTTTGTGATAATCTTGGTGGATTGTACCAATGGAATGAAATGATGAACTACAATTCCACAGCAGGTAGTCAGGGCATTTGTCCGGATGGCTGGCATGTACCGACTGATGCAGAATGGTTTGCCATGGAAAACTTTGTAGATCCTTCTATTTCAAATCCAACTCAAACTAGTTGGCGCGGGAGCTATGGGGGGCAAAAACTTAAAAGCACCTCGGTTGGTGGCTCCTATGACTGGCCTGCAAATCCCGGAACAGATGAATACGGGTTCAATATTCGTCCGAGTGGTTATAGAAATACCAGTGGGGGATCAAGTGGCACCACAACCAATGCTGCTTTCTGGACATCAACTCAATATTACGACCGGGAATTTATTTACAGTTCAAACTCCATTTACCGGGGTGCGGGCTTAAATAGTTATTTTGGATTTGCAGTTCGTTGCCTAAAGGACTAATTGAAAAGGAGGTTCAAATGAATTTAGTTCCACTACTCAGATTTATCAAGATATTTTTATTAATCATATTTACCAAATTATCGATTGGGCAGGACACCTTTAAGCTTACCAACGGTGGAAAGGTTCAAATTATGACCGGCACAACTTTCCAAAGTACTGACCTGAATATCGGAGCCGGATCTCAGCTTACCAACAAGGGATACCTTACGGTTAACGGAATCCTGGCCAATAATGCCGGGACTTCCGGGCTGATCCTTAAAGCCGATGAAAACGGTTTTGGATCGTTGCTACATAATACTAACCTGGCGCCTGCAACCATTCAGCAATACCTTAGTTCTGAACGTTGGCACCTGATTACACCACCTGTTCAGCAAACTATCATTGGTTTATTTGAGAACTTATACCTGAAACAATGGCATGAAAATACTGCAAACTGGGAATACCTTATTACCCCGTTAACCACCCAAATGAATATGACACAGGGTTATGCGGTTTGGGCTGCTGACGAGCTAACCGGGCCTAAAACAATTGTTTTTGAAGGAAGTACACGAGCAGGAAATACTGCTTTCGCTGACTTAACTTACACAACAGGAACAGGGCAGGACGGATGGAACCTGGTGGGCAACCCCTACCCTTCGCCGGTGGAGTGGAATACTGACTGGTCGCTAAACAACGTGGGTGGTTGGGCCATCGTTTATGAGAACGGAACCTTTAAGGGCTGGAATCCATGGATGCCTGAAGGTGAGCAGTCGTTCAATGGCAAAACGGATGGATTTATAGCTCCAGCGCAGGGTTTTTGGATCAGGGCCACCGGCAGTAATCCAAATGTGTTTATCCCCCAGAGCGCAAGAGCACACAATTCAGTAAATTTTTTGAAGGACGAATTGGTTTCTGATGCGTTGAGTTTACACATTTCGGTTTCCGCCAATGAATTTACAGATGAAACAGTGATTCTTTTTTTGGAAGGCGCTGAAACTGCTTTTGATCCGCTTTACGATTTGGAAAAACATATGAATGTAGCCGAATCGCCAAATATTTATTCCATTCCACAGGCAGGTAAAAAGTATGCGATCAATGTTCTTCCGGGCGACTGGATTGAAAACACAAGCAATGCAGTAATTCCGTTGGGGTTTTTGATTGAACCTGCATCCAACTGTTTAATGATGGTGGAAGGTGTGGATAAATTTGATATTAATCAATCGATTTACCTCGAGGATTTAAAACTGGGCACACTTCAAAACCTGAACAGTAACAACGTTTATTCATTTGAGGCATCCGCTGATGATGACCCAAATCGCTTTTTAATACACTTTGGACAACCAAGTTTAACACCGGTTAACTACGAGCCTGTGTGGAAAATTTATTCTTACAGGCATGAAGTTTTCATTAATAAGGAAAATGAAAATCAGGTGATGGTCCAGATATTTGATATAACAGGAAGGCTCATACATTCATCAAAGATTATAGATAGACTTACTAAGATTTATATTGATCAGGGAGGTCAATATCTTGTAAAGGTCATTGATTGCAATAATACCATTACGCGGAAAGTAATAATCAGTAACCAGTGATAAAATATAAGTGGTTCAATTAACACATTGAAGATGATGCTTATTTAGTTTGCTTCTAAATATATAATTTGCGAAATTGCATGCTCTATTCAAAATCCCTCTCACATAAGTTTAATTAAAAACAAAAGGTATGAAACGATTTACCATTCTTTTCATGTTTGGACTATTCGTCCTGTTTCAATCCATTGAAGCAAAAGCTCAAATATATTCAACCACATCAGGGGGTTCATGGAATAGCACAACAACCTGGATTGGCGGAGTTATTCCGGGTGCCAGTGATAATGTAGTAATCAACGGACCTGTTGAAGTTGTGGGTAATGCTTGCAACAACCTCACCATTTTAGCAGGTGCCAGTTTACAGAATAGTTATTATTCCTACACGCTTACGATAAATGGAGATTTATACAACCATGGAACCATCAGCAATTATAGCAGTGCTTTTACAGTAGAAATTTATGGTGATATTTATAACGATGGTGTGTGGGTTAATTCTTATTCCAGGCTTAAGGGAGCTACCAATCAATATTTGAACTGTTTAAATAATAATGTAATTGGTTGTTACCAGTTTGTAAATAATAAAACCGGTGGCGATATGTACATTAATAGCGAAGTGAACTTTCAGAATTGTCAGGTGATTTTAAACAATGGCAATTTACACATTCCTGCATCCGCTGTTGTAAATTTATATAACAGTGATGTTTTCAGTGGAAATATAATTGGAAGCGGTGCTTCATCAATATTGTATGGTGACGGGGCATACAATGCGGATCCTTGCATACTCATGAGCACCAACCTGCAAAATCTCAGCATAAACGGATCTTTGAATATATCATCCAATTGCAGCTTTTCAGGTACAGTGATCAACAATGGATTTATACAAAATGATTATTACGGATATGAAATGAATATCTATGATAATTTCATTAACAACGGTACCCTCAGAAATTATGCAAGTGGTTTGATAATTTATGTATATGGTAATTTCACCAACAACAATGAAGTGCTAAACCAATCTATTGATTTTAGGGGCTCAACCGATCAAAATATAACCTTATTAACAGGAAAAACACTGTCGCCGGTATATTTTAGTAATAATAAAACCGGAGGAGATATTGTGGCGCTTACCGATATGTCGTTCACCAACTCAAACATAAATTTCAACGGAGGCAACCTGAAACTGCCTGAAAATGGCACCATTTCAATCAACGGAGGTTATTTTATAAATGGCAACTTGTTTGATCAGCTAAGCAGTTCAGGTTATATCCAAATACATATGGAAAATGGTGCTTATTTGAAATCATGCACAGTTTATAACCCCGAACTAACCGGAACTGTGGAAGTGGAATCAAATAATACCTTTATCGGAGATATACTGAATAGTGGAATTCTGCATAACGATTATTATGGCTACATATTAAATGTGGATGGAAACCTGATCAATGATGGAAGTATTATTAACGATGCTTCTGCCCTTACACTCAACATTACTGGAAACTTAACCAATAACGGTACCTGGAGCAATTACTATACCTACCTTAACGGAACAGCCGATCAGCATGTAACTTGTTTAAACAGCAGTTTTTTTAGTGGTTCACAGTTTAACGTTACAAATTCAACCGGTCTGATATACTTTGATACAGAAGTTAATTTTGAAAACACACTGGTGCATTTTAATGGTAACAACCTTGAGCTTCCCACCAATTCCAAATTTTCAGTGCACCAATCCTATCTTACCCATTGCAACCTGCATGGAAATGGTGCTACTTCATTGGTTCACGGTGCCGGCGTATATGGAACCGATGCCCCCTATATGCAGCAAAGTACTTTTGAAGATGTAGCCTTCACCGGTGATTGGGGTGTTGGTCCCAACATTACAATGAATGGAACCATTATAAATGATGGAATTTTGCAAAATGCTTACTATTCGTACACAACTGTTATAAATGCTGATTTCATAAATAACGGTACAATTAAAAATTACGTAGGTGGATTTACGCTTCAGATGTATGGTGATTTTACGAACAACGGAACCTGGAGTGGCCATGCAATTGACCTGTATGGAACATCAGACCAGTATATTACCCTTGACTACGGACATTACTTTAATCCCACATACTTTACCAGTTTTAAACCTTCGGGCCAAATTATTGCAAATTCCGACTTAAAATTTCAAAATTGCAGGATTAACCTATCAGGAGGAACACTTGTTATTCCGAATGCGGCTTTGTTATCAATTGATAATAATTACATACAAAATGCAACTGTAAGTCCAATTTCAGGTCGCTTTTATTTGCTCAGCACAAATGATGCGTATATTGACAACTGCTCAATAACCAATGCAGATTTGTATGGAGAAACTAACCTTACTACTAATACTTTTTATGGAACTACGGTCAATTACGGGATTATGCAAAACGACTATTATGAATATACCGTAACCTTCGACGGCGATCTGATCAACAACGGAACCATACAGCACTACGTGGGAGCATTTGTGATTAACGCACTTGGCGATATCACAAATAACGGAACATGGACTAACTATTATACTAAGATGAATGGAACAACCACTCAACATATTCACCTTAAGGACGGCCATTGGATTGATGGCCAAATGCGGCTCGTTTCAGATGCTAACGGCTCAGTATATCAATGGTACAGAAACGGAAATGCCATAATTTCTGCCTATCCAAACCCTGATCCTTTTGGTGGGTATACTTCAGGAACGCTGGTTTTTAATAATCCTGTTTCAAGCAGCTGGCTTGGAACGTACTATTGCTATTCAGGAGGTTATTCAAGAAGCATAATTGTTGATCAGGTTGAAAGCACTCAACTCGATATTACAGTTTTTCTGGAAGGGCCCTACAATTCTTCAACCAACTTCATGGAAAAAGATCTCAACACCCAGGCATATATACCTCTTGAACAGCCTTATAATCCATCACTACCGTATTATAATGAAAACGATCCGGTATGGACTTATAAGGGACTTGAATCCGTTCTATCTGTTCCGGCAGGTGTGGTCGACTGGATTGTGGTTGAGTTACGCGATGCGACTACTCCTGCAACAGCTTCATCTTCTACTGCAATTTATACAACTGCGGCATTCCTATTGGAAGACGGCTCGGTTGTTGACCTGGATGGAAGCAGCCTGCTTCGTTTTGATCCCATCCAATCAGAAAATCTATATGTTGTTATTTTCCATCGAAATCACCTGGGGGTTATTTCAGCATCAGGCCTTACAGAAAGCGGTGGAATTTACAGTTATGATTTCAGTTCAGGCGCTGCACAGGCATATGGGGGAACAAACGGCCACAAAGAACTCGAACCCGGTGTTTGGGGAATGGTAGCAGGCGATGGAACCGGTAACGGACTCATCCAGAATACTGATGAAACTGCTGTTTGGAAAGTTGATCTCGGGCAATCAGGCTATAAAGGAGGCGATTTTGATATGAACGGCCTCGTGCAAAATACCGATGAAACCAATTACTGGAAAGTAAATTTAGGGGCCGGCGGACAAACACCTGATAACGCAAGCGGCAAAACATTTAAATCATACATCCCTGAATAAAATAACTGAACTTTAAGTTAAGCCCGGTAAATCCGGGCTTAACTTGAAGTTTTTATTAATTTAGAAGCCATATTCTATTGAATGATCTTAATCATTTTTATATTTGTGGACAGCAAAGAGGTTATTAATGTTTGGTAAGGTTCTATTATCGTTTATAATTTTTATATTTTTCAGTTACCCTTTCAAAGGATTTTCACTATATAATCCTGACAGCCTTTTGAATGTGCTAGAAAATTCAAAAGAAAAAGCCGCAATCCTCAATTTACTTGCCGAAGCCACCCTGGAAGATTCCCTTGACTTGAGTTTGCAGTATGCAGATCAGGCTTTAGCAGCAGCAAAAAATGAAAACAATCTTAGGGAAGAAGGACTTGCCTTTTTTGGCATTGCCGAAGTATTCGCCTATAAGTTTGAACTTGATTCGGCCACGGTTTACTATGAAAAAGCACTCTCTTTCTTAAAATCTGCAAACGACAATTATAACGTTAGTTATTGCCTCAATAACCTGGGCTGGATCTATAACTATTACGGGAAACACCAAAAGGCCATCGAAAAATATTCGGAATCGTTGCAATATCTTGATCAGGAAAAACACCTCGAAGAAGTGCCTAATGTATTTATAAACATTGGTAATGCCTACCATCATATCGGGAGTTATAACACGGCCATTGATTATTTTAATAAAGCCATTCCGATCATACTGAAAATAGAAGACAAGCGGGCACTTCCCATAGCATACAACGGAATGGGGCTGGCCTGGAAATACCTTGGCAATTTTGATTCGGCAATTGTGTATTACAATAAAATGCTTGAAATTGATAAGCAAACAGGTACCCCATTCGATCTGGCCATTGATTATGGTAATATCGGGGCACTTTATTTTGATTGGGGCGACCTGGAACAATCCAAAAGATTTCACCTGTTGTCATTAAAAACATACCTTGCTGAAGGCAAACGCAATAGTGTTTCCATATCTTATAATAATCTGGGCGAAGTTTACCGGGCCCTGAAACAACCCGACTCAGCCTTATATTATCTGAACGAAGCACTTAAAATTGACCGTGAAACAGGTATGCGTCATAACATGTCGACCCGATATAACAATATGGGCGACGTTTATAAAGACCTGAAGCAATTTCAGAAAGCTCTTGAATATTACAACCTCTCACTTGCAATCAATAAAGAGTCAGGTAATCCTTATGATATAGCATTGGTGCAGAGGAATATTGCCCGGGTTCAGCATCTTATCGGAAATAACACAAAAGCTGAAAAATTGTACCAGGAAAGTCTGGAACTGGCGCGAAATATAGATTCAAAAGCCTTACTTGCATCCATACTTGAATCGATGGCACTTTTCTATGCTGAAACAGGTAGGTATGCCAAAGCATTTCAATTGCATATGCAACTCGATACTATTCAGGATAGTATATTCAAAGAGAAGAATCAGAAACTTTTTGCCGATCTGCAAAGTCGGTATGAGCTTGACCAGAAAGAAAAGGCGATCAAATTATTAAATGCGGAAAATTACCAGCGTACCCTGGAAGCAAAACAATACCGCACCACAACCTACTTTCTCGGATTTGGGATTTTTATTATTACCGGATTGCTGGTAGTAATGATCTATCAATACAACCTGAGGAAAAAAGCCTACAAAAAACTGGTCCAGAAAAATAAACAACTTGCCGAATCGCATGGAATGCAAAAAGAGAAAGCCGCCATCCACAGCATAAATTTGGTCCCCGTTAAAATCAAATACGGAAATGGAAACGGCAACGGAAATGGTAACGGATCACTTGAAGTGCTCGAAGAAAAATTGAACAAGTGCCTTGAAACAGAAAAGCCCTACCTGAATTCAAATCTCACCATGAAAACACTGGCTGCACAACTTGAAACTAACACTCATTATCTTTCGGAGGTGATAAACCAAAAATTCGGGAATAACTTTACCAGCCTCATCAATGAATTTAGGGTGCGTGAAGCATGCAGATTATTGGTTGATGAAACCAACGACCACCTGACCATCGAAAGCATAGCAAGTCAGGCCGGGTTTAATTCAAAATCGGCATTCAACAATGCTTTTAAATCCATCACAGGATTAACTCCTTCCTACTATAAAAGAACCGCCAGGGCAGACCAATAGCATTTATACCAGTTAAAAACAAAGTATTTTGTCCTGATTCATGAATCAGGACATCTTTTGTTTGTATAATAACAATTGAAGATATAGATTTACAATGGATTTTAACTGCACCGTAAACTTTCAATGAAATCAAGGAAAAAAACAAGATTCAAAACAGGTGACATCTTTTTGGTGCCAGCTGAAACGATCCTATGGTTAGTAACAAGGAAACAAGAGGTTCCGAAGCAAGAGGTTTATGGTGCAGCTTATTCCAACAGCTTTATGCCTCTGTTTCCTTTTTTAATTTGACAAAAGCATTTCAAAGACAAGCGGTTATGAGAAATTATGTACATTTAGTCGTAGTAGCATTAGCTATCTTCTTTAGTAGCTCCGATGTTTATGCCTATGTTACCAAAAGCGGTAATGTTTCCGGTGAATACTGGCACAACACCGATACCTATTTTGTGAACGGCGACCTGACGGTGGATGCCGGAACCACTTTTGAAATCCAGGCCGGTACGCGGGTGAAGTTTGCACCAGGAACCTCCTTAAATGTGTATGGAACCATTATTGCCAATGGCACCCTAGCTTCCATTATCATTTTCACCTCCATGGACGAAGATGATGTGGGAGAGATCATTGTAGGATCCGATGGGGATCCCAATCCGGGAGACTGGAAAACAATTACCATTAATGGCAACAACACCAACACCGGTACTGCAGTATTTGATCATGTCCAAATACGGTATGGTGGCTACGGGGGAAATGGGAATGTCTATGCCTATTACGCGGATTCCTTTTCAATAACTAACAGCCTGGTCACCACCAGCAACAGCGATGGGATTAAAGCAACCGGCGGTGCACCCGTTATCGAAAATTGTGAAATAAACAACAGCAACGGTTATGCTGCCTATCTTAACAATGTAACTGTTACCGACTATTCCGGAAACACCGGATCGGGCAACACCATCAATGCCTTTGGGATCAGTGGCACCATTGATCAGGATTATACATTATCGGAAAGCATTTGCGGATTTCCATATGTAATAATTGGAGCCACAACCCTTTCAACCAATTTCACACTTACCATTCCGGCAGGAGAGATACTCAAGTTCCTCAACAGTTCATTACAAGTGAACGGAACGCTGAATGCCATAGGAACTGCTTCTCAGAATATTGTTTTTACATCTCTTTATGACGATACTCACGGTGGTGATCTGAACGGTGACGGCAATGCAACCTTACCAGCAAAAGGAAATTGGAATTACATCTATT
>Ga0116152_10001699_pt1 | contig 18048 bp, 15 predicted proteins | sample AD_UKC119_MetaG_FD_89894 | JGI IMG/M metagenome (GOLD analysis project Ga0116152, IMG submission 89894) | Active sludge microbial communities of municipal wastewater-treating anaerobic digesters from Hong Kong - AD_UKC119_MetaG | ecosystem: Engineered > Bioreactor > Anaerobic > Digestate... | reverse complement strand
TTCTGACTTTGCCGCGGCATTCTTGCCGCGGCAATTTTTATTTCCGCTTTTTGCCGGCCGAAAACGTCGCTTGGAGTGGGAAACATGCCGGGCATGATGCAGATCAAAACAGGTCTTCGCGCGGAACGTCTCATACCCTGTAATTTGAAAAACAGGGAAGCGTTTTCAGCCGGGCACGTTCTTAAGAATGACCCGCATTCGGGAAACGCGGATACGAACGGAGGAAGAACATGAAAAAGATCGGAAAAACGGAGACCCGCTACCTGACGGAGAGCGCGCTGATGATTGCGCTTGGCACCGTATTGAGCATGCTGAAATTCGGTGGGCTTTGGGCATTCGGCGGCGGCGTGACCTTTTGCAGCATGCTGCCGATGGTGCTGATCTCCTATCGCTGGGGCGTCAAAAAGGGGCTGGTGGCGTCCGGGGCCTATGCGGTTTTGCAGATGCTGCTCGGCATCGACAACATCCAGTATGCGACTTCGATTTGGATGGCGGCCGGCATCATTCTGCTGGATTATCTCGTCGCCTACGGCGTGCTTGGGTTTTCGGGCATGTTCCGGAACAGAATCAAGGATCCGAGACTCGCGCTGGTCGCAGGAATCGGGCTTACGTTTTTCCTGCGGTTCCTGTGCCATTTTGTCACCGGGTGGATGATCTGGGATGCGCTCTGGCCGAACGAGTTCGGCATGCTGCCGGCGATCTATTCGCTTTATTACAACGGTTCTTACATGCTGCCGGAGTTTTTAATCACCTCCGCGGTGGCCGCCGCTTTCTATAAGCCCCTGAAAAAATACCTCGAATAAGCTTTTTTTGCCCGGACAGGATCCGGGCTTTTTTATTGCGGGATTTTATTCCGCAATAAAGAAGGATGCATGTTGAGTTTTCAAAAACAAATGAATTTCATTTCCGGAAGGAACCTTCCGGGAGGAGAAAGCCGCGTTTCTCCTCCTTTTTATTTTTTCGTTTTTATAAAAGGATTCAAGCTCCGGCCTTGAAAAGCGCCTTCTTTTATGTTAAATTTATCATGTATATTTATAGGCTGGGGGTATCGCGTTTGGCAGAACTTTCGCCGCTGATGAAGCAATATTTTGAAATCAAGAATATGCACAAGGATCACATCCTTTTTTATCGGGTCGGCGATTTTTACGAGATGTTCTACGACGACGCGATTCTTGCCTCCAAGGAGCTGGAGCTCACCCTGACCGGCAAGGAATGCGGCCAGGAGGAGCGAGCTCCGATGTGCGGCGTCCCATATCACAGCTACGAGGCCTACGTCGCCCGCCTCATCAAAAAGGGCTATAAGGTCGCCATCTGCGAACAGATGGAGGATCCCGCACTGGCGAAGGGCCTCGTAAAGCGCGACATCATCCGCGTGATCACGCCCGGCACCGTCGTCGAGAACAGCATGCTCGATGAATCCGCCAATAACTATATTTGCAGCGTCTTCGTGCAGGGAAAGGCCTTCGGCATCTGCTTCTGCGACATCACGACCGGAGAGCTGCTCTGTACCGGGGCGGAGGAGGAGCCGGACCTCGACGCAAGGCTCATCGAGGAGATCGGCCGGTATTCGCCGAGCGAAATTCTGTTTAACGACGAATTTCTTGATCACAAAGCGGTCGGCGAATTCCTGAAAGAAAAGCTCACCTGTCTCGGCGGCCAGATGGACCCGGAGGAATATGAGCCCACCTCCATCGAAAAGACCATTGACGGCCATTTCGGCTGTGCTTCTCCGGCGGAACTTGGTTTCAAAAGCAAGCTCTGCGAAAACGCGGTCGGCGCGCTGCTCAAATATCTCTATGAGACGCAGAAAAACGGCGTCCAGCGTGTTTCTTCCGTAAAATTCTATACCAACAACGCCTATATGACGCTCGACCTCACCGCACGGCGGAATCTGGAGCTTACGGAGACGATCCGCGGCAGGGAAAAACGCGGCACGCTCCTCTGGGTGCTTGATAAAACCGATACCGCGATGGGCAGAAGACTGCTCCGTTCCTGCCTCGACCGGCCGCTCCTCGACCCGGTGAGAATTGACAAGCGCCTCTCGGCGGTCGACGCGCTGATAAAAGCCCCCATGCTGCTCGGCGACCTGAGCACGGAGCTCTCCGGCATCTACGATATGGAGCGCATGATCACGCGCGTCGTCTTCGGCAACGCGAATCCGCGCGAATATAAAACGCTGGAAGCGAGCATCCGCCGCCTGCCGAGGCTCAGAAGCCTGCTTTCCGGCATCCATGCGCCGCTCATCGACGAGCTTTGGAGCGAAATGGACGAGCTTCAGGATCTTGCGGATCTGACGGCGACTTCGATTGCGGACGAGCCCCCGGTTACGCTCAAAGACGGCGGCGTCATCCGGGAGGGCTATCACGCCGAGCTGGACGACCTGCGCGACCTTGTGGAGCATACGAAATCCCACATCACTGCCATCGAGACAGCCGAACGGGAGCGTACCGGCATCCCAAAGCTTAAAATCGGCTACAACCGCGTGTTTGGCTACTACATAGAAGTCTCCAACAGCTACAAAAACATGGTGCCGGAGGAATACATCCGCCGGCAGACGATCTCGACCGGAGAGCGCTTCGTCACGCAGGAGCTCAAGGAGCTGGAGGATAAGGTCCTCGGTGCGCACGATAAAATTCTCGTTCTGGAGGCCCGGCTTTTCGACGAGATTCGCACAAAGATCGCCGCCGAGGTCAAACGGGTGCAGCGTACCGCCGACGCGGTCGCCTCGCTCGACGTGCTCTGCTCGTTTGCCAAAGTGTCGCAGGCGAACAACTACTGCCGGCCGGAAGTCGATCTCAGCGACGTCATCGATATTAAAGAGGGACGCCATCCGGTGGTGGAGCAGGTGTTTCACGGCATGCCCTTTGTTCCGAACGGCGTGCTGCTCGACAACCGCGAAAATCAGATCGCCGTCATCACCGGGCCGAATATGGCGGGCAAATCCACCTACATGCGCCAGACCGCGCTGATCGTCATTATGGCACAGATCGGCTGCTTTGTCCCGGCAAAATCCGCCCACATCGGCGTCGTCAGCGGCGTCTATACGAGAGTCGGCGCCTCGGATGACCTCGCGGCCGGCCAGTCGACCTTTATGGTCGAGATGAGCGAAGTCGCCGACATCCTCAAGAACGCGGACGCGAGAAGCCTTTTGATTCTCGATGAAATCGGCCGCGGTACGAGCACCTTCGACGGCATGAGCATCGCACACGCCGTGCTTGAGCACATCGCCGACCGCAAAAAGCTCGGTGCCAAGACGCTCTTCGCCACCCATTACCACGAGCTGACGGATCTGGAAAACGCTTATCCGAACATCCGCAACTATAATGTGGCGGTTAAAAAGCGCGGCGACGACATCACTTTCTTGCGGCGCATCATTCCGGGCGGCGCCGACGACAGCTACGGCATCGAGGTGGCGAAGCTTGCCGGAATCCCCAACAGCGTCGTAAAGCGCGCCAGAGAGATTCTTTCGGCGCTCGAAGAGGGCAGGGAGGTCGAGAAGATCGCCCGCATGCAGCAAAACGACGACCTCTCCGGCCAGACGAACCTCTTCGCCTCCGCAGAATCCGAGGCCGAGCGCGTTCTCAAAAAGACCGACGTCGAGACGCTGACCCCGATCGAGGCGCTGAACCTTTTGTACGAGCTTAAAAAGACCGTGACTTCATAAATCGGAGGACCATGGATAAGAAAATTGTTGTACTCGAAAAACATCTCGCGGAGCTGATCGCCGCGGGCGAAGTGGTGGATCGGCCGGCTTCCGTCGTCAAGGAACTGGTGGAGAACGCCGTCGACGCCGGCGCGGACAGCGTCACCGTTGAAATCCAAAACGGCGGCGTCTCACTGATTCGCGTGACGGATAACGGCTGCGGCATGGACGCGGAGGATCTCCCGAAAGCGTTTTTGCGCCACGCCACCAGCAAGATCTCCACGGAGGACGACCTCGAACACATCCTGACATTCGGCTTCCGCGGCGAGGCGCTGGCCTCCATCGCGGCCGTCTCCCATACAGAGATCCTCACGCGCACCAAAAACAGCGCCGTCGGTTCGGTCTGCCATGCTTCCGGTTCGGAGATCGGCGAGGTCTCGGAGGCCGGCTGCCCGGAGGGGACGACCGTTCTCGTGCGCGACCTGTTTTATAACACCCCGGCGCGTCAAAAATTCTTAAAGAAGGATGTCGCGGAGGGCACCGCCGTCTCTCAGGTCATGGATCGGCTTGCGCTCTCCTATCCGGAGGTGAAATTTCGCTTCATCCGGGAGGGCGAGACGAAGCTCCTGACGCCCGGAAACGGCGATCTGGAGGCGGTTCTCTCCGCAGTTTTCGGCCGGGAATTCGCCTCCGCATGCGTACCGGTTTCGTATTCCCCGGAGCAGGCCGGCTATCTCCACGTCTCCGGCTATGTGACAAAGCCCTCGGGCTGCAGGACCAGCCGCGCCTACCAAATCTTTTTTGTGAATCGCCGCTTTGTCAAAACGCGGACCGCGATGGCCGCCGTGGAGGAGGCTTTTAAGGGTTCCTCGATGGTCGGGAAATATCCGGGCTGCGTCCTCAACCTGACGATTCCGCCGGAGGCCGTCGATGTCAACGTCCATCCGGCCAAGACGGAGGTCCGCTTCCAGAACGAAAAGTCGGTTTTCGATCTCGTTTATTACGGCGTCAAATCTGCGCTTGGCGCAGGGGACCATTCGGCGCTGGCCGAAAATGCCGAGCGGCGGAAAAGCCAGTATCTCTCGCGCGTTCAGAACGAAGAGGACCGTGAGACCATCGGAAAGTATCTCGATGAGCTGATGAAGCCCGTACCCGCTTCTTTCTCCAATCAGAACGTAAAATTTCACGCGGTGGATTTTTCCGCCGCGGAGTTCAATAACAAAGACGGCATCACGCCGTATCATCTCGACGCCGACGTCACGCACACGGCGCAGTACAAGGTCCGTCAGGAGGCGGAAAAGGCGGCCTGCGAGGGCAGGGAGATCCCGAAGGAATGCGCCGAGGGGCTCGACGCCATGAAAAAAAGCGGCGCTCCCGTTCCGGAGGTGCCCCACAGCATCGGACCGGAGGATTTCCCGATGGGCAGACTCCGGATTCTGGGCGAGGTGTTCGGTACCTACATCGTTCTGGAATCGGAGCTTGAGTTGATCTTTGTAGACAAGCACGCCGCCCACGAGCGCATCCTGTACGAGCGTCTCAAAAAGCGGCAGGACGGCGCCTTCGACTGCCAGTGCCTGCTGGTGCCCGTGAATATTTCTCTCTCCGACGAGGAGAAGGACGCCGCGCTGGAACATGCCGACGTCATGCGGCGCTTCGGCTTTACGCTCGAGGATTTCGGCAGGGGAGCGGTCATCGTCCGGACGCTGCCGTTCTGGGTGAAGCCGAAGGAGGCCGAATCGGTGATCGCGGAGATCGCGGATTCGCTCGCCGCCTGCAAACATGACCTGACGCCCGAAAAGCTCGATCACCTCTATGCGAATATCTCCTGCCGCGCGGCGATCAAGGCGAACGACAAGATCTTTGAGAGCGACTTTGAGGAGATTATCAATACGCTGCTCAACGAGCAGGAGATCAAATACTGCCCGCACGGCCGCCCGATCACCGTCAGTATCTCAAAAAGCAAGCTGGAGCGGATGTTCGGCCGCCAGCAGTGACAGAAAATATCTGAAGAAATAAATGCGTCCGTTCCATCAAGCGGGCGGATATTTCCGGCAGGAACGGGGGGAGCCTCTGTGAAGAAGATACCGGTCATCGCGGTCGCCGGCCCGACGGCCTCCGGCAAGACGGCGCTCGCCGTGGAGATCGCCAAGGAGTTCGGCGGCGAGATCGTCTCCTGCGACTCCATGCAGATTTATAAAGATCTCTCGGTCGGTACCGCGCGCCCGACGGAGGCGGAGATGCAGGGCATTCCGCACCATCTGGTCGGATTTGCCGGGCTGCGGGACGATTATTCCGTCGCGGATTATGTCTCCGACGCGAGAAAAATTATTGCGGAGATCCATGCGCGCGGAAAAGTGCCGGTCGTTTGCGGAGGAACGGGGCTCTACATGGATTCCCTGCTCGGGAACATCGAGTTTTCCGAGGTCAAAAGCGATCCGGCGCTCCGGGCGGAACTAAAAAATGATCTGGATGAACATGGGCCTGAGGCGCTGCATGAGAAGCTCCGGGAACTGGACCCAGAGCTTGCCGCGAAGCTGCATCCCAACAACACCGGGCGCGTGATCCGGGCAATCGAGGTCTGCAAGCTGACCGGAACCCCGATGTCCGAGCACCAGCGCCGCTCAAAAGAACATCCGACGCCTTACGAGACAACATGGATCGGGCTCTGTTTTTCGAATCGGGAGACACTCTACGCGCGCATCAACCGCCGCACGGAGGAGATGCTCAAAAGCGGACTCCTCGACGAGGCAAGGCTGCTGCTGGAGCAGGGCGGCTCGGGCACGGTGATGCAGGCCATCGGATACAAGGAACTGTTTCCGTATCTCAGGGGAGAACAGACGCTCGCGGAGGCATCGGAGATCCTGAAGCAGGAGACGCGCCGCTATGCCAAACGCCAGCTCACCTGGTTCCGCCGGAACGATGCGATTCAGTGGTATTCCGTCGACGCTTATCCGGATGCGGTCTCGCTCCGGGAAGCGGTCTTTAATGATCTTAGGAAGAAAGGATTCGGGGAAAAAGCATGAGAACAGCGGTCGGTAAAATTCTGGTCATTATCATGTCCCTCTTTCTGATCGCCTACGCCGGGTATCAGGCGTGGCAGTTTTTCTACCATCCGTATGAGACGGAAATCGCCGTCTCATACAGCGTCAACAATACGCTCCGGGTACAAGGCATCGCCGTGCGTACGGAGACGCCGATCGAGAGCGAATATGCCGGAAGCGTCAGCTATGTGTATGAGGACGGCGCAAGAGTGCTCAAAAACACCAGCATCGCCTATACGCATTCCTCCGCCGATACGGTCAGCCGCATGGAGCGCGCCGCCGTGCTCGAAAAGGAAATTGCCCGCCTTGAGGAGGCCAATTCCGCCGGTTCTCAGGTATATGGGGTCTCCGACCTGCTCAACCAACAGCTCGGCACGGCGCTCATTTCCTATTCCGCCGCGGCCTCGCAGCAGCTGCTCGGCGGCTTTTCCGGCTGCCGCGACAATCTGCTGACGCTCATCAATAAAAAACAGATTCTGACCGGTGAAGTGTCTGATTTCAGCGACCGCATCGAGCTGCTGAAAGTGGAGTACGACGAGCTGAATACGAAGATTCAGGCGGATTTCGGTGAAACCGTACAGGCCCCGATGATGGGCTATTTTATCTCCACGGTGGACGGATACGAGGAGAAGGTAAACCGGGAGAACCTTTTGGATATGAGCGTCTCCGGAATTGAGGAGCTGATCAGCAGCAACGCGACTTACCGGGGAAGCGCGGTCGGAAAGATCGCCGACAGCTACGAATGGGATTATGCGGTCACGATGGATGCCGCCGAGGCGGACGGCTTCTATGTCGGAAAAGAGGTAGAGGCGGCATTCGACGGAATTTCCGGCTCTTCCGTGACGCTGAAAGTCATTAAAATTGTGGAAGACGGGGACTCGGAGCAGCGTGCCGTGATTTTTTCGTGCGAGTCGTTCACTCCGGAGCTTGCCTCTCTGCGAAAAGTCGGCGCGGAACTCACGCTTGCATTTTATAACGGCCTGAGGATCTCCGACAGCGCCGTCCGCTTCGACGCCAATCAGCAGAAGGGCGTCTATGTGATCGACCGCGGAACCGTGGTTTTCAAAACCATTAATGTGATCTATGAGGGCCCCGGATATGTCATCTGCAAATGGGAACGCGGCGTGAAAACGGCTCTTCAGCTCTTTGATGAAGTCGTGATCGAAGGAAGTGACCTCTATGTCGGAAAAGTTGTCTCCTGAGCATATGTCCGTCGGGGAGGCGTTCCTCCGGATCCGCTCCGAGGCGGAGCAGGCGGCCGTGCTCGGCGGTAGGGAACCCGGCTCCGTGACGGTGATGGCCGTGACCAAGACGGTCGCGCCGGAGCGGGTCAACGAGGCCGTTGCGGCCGGCTGCGTGTTGCTGGGGGAGAACCGGGTACAGGAGCTTCTCGACAAATACGAAAGCTACGATCTGCGCGGCGCAGAGATCCATTTCATCGGCCATTTGCAGACAAATAAGGTGAAATACATCTGCGACAAGGTGACAATGATCGAATCCGTGGATTCGCTGAAGCTCGCGGCGGAGATCGAAAGACAGTGCGCAAAGCTTCAAAAGACCATGGATGTGCTGCTTGAAATCAACATTGCGGAGGAAGAAAGCAAGAGCGGTTTTTCGGAAGAGGAAGTGATTCCGGCTGCGGAAGGCATCGCGGAGTATCCGCATCTGAGGCTCCGGGGGCTCATGACGATCGGGCGTCCGGATGCTGCGGAAGAGGAAAGAACGGCCTATTTTACCAAAATGCGCAAACTATTAGTTGACATTGCGGTTAAAAACTCCCATAATATATCTATTAATATTCTTTCAATGGGCATGTCCGGCGACTACGCGATTGCGGCCCGGGAGGGCGCGACCATCGTTCGGGTCGGCAGGGCCTTGTTCGGCGAAAGAGAATATAAAAAATCAGAAATTCAAGATCTCTAAAACAGGAGGATATCGCAATGGCATTCATGGACAAAGTCAAGAATGTTCTCGGAATTCCGGAAAACGGGGACGAAGACGTAGAGGATACTGCGGAAGATCTGGTCGACGGCAATCTTACGGATGAAGATAAGACGGGGACCGACAATTCCATCAAAACCAGTCTCTTCGGCAAATCCTCCAGCGATCAGATCAAGCAGAATAAAGTCGTCAACATCCACACCACTACGCAGCTTCAGGTTGTGCTGGTCAAACCGGAACATTTTGACGATGCGCGCCCGATCGCCGATCACCTGAATTCCAAACATACCGTGGTGCTCAATCTGGAATCCACCAACAAGGATGTTTCCCGCCGGCTGATCGATTTTCTCAGCGGCGTTGCCTATGCAAACAACGGCCAGATCAAGCGCGTCGCCAACAGCACCTACATCATCACCCCGTACAACGTCAACATCATGGGTGACCTTTTGGATGAGCTGGAGAGCAGCGGCGTGTTTTTTTGATCAAAAAGCCGATCTGAAAAATAAGGAGGAGTAGCAGTGCTGACAGCGGAAGACATTACCAACCGGAAATTTGAAAAGGCCGCGTTCGGCTATAAGGCCGAAGAAGTCGAAATTTTTCTGAAAGACGTGGCCCTCGCCGTCTCCAAACTGGAAGAAGAAAAGGATGAGGCTGAGGAAAAGCTGGAGGTTTTGGCCGAGAAGCTGGAGGAGTACCGCTCCAACGAGGACAGCCTCCGCACCGTTCTGATCGGCGCGCAGAAACTCGGGGACAGCATCATCCGCGATTCCAAAGGCAAGGCCGAGGTGATTCTCTCCGAAGCGGAAGCCAACGCGAAACAGATCTATTATGAATCCGAACGGAAGATTAAAAAGGAAAAAGAGGCTCTGGAGCAGCTCCAGAAAGAGACCTCTGATTTCAAGAAGCATCTGCTTTCCATTTACCGTCAGCATCTGGAATTGATCACCGCGATGCCGGAAGTTCAGGAGGAGAAGGCCGTGCCGCCCGTTCCCTCAGAGGAACCTGCCCCGGAAGAACCGCCGGAGGAGATCACCGAAGAGCTCCCGGAAGAGGAGTACGATGAAGTATCCATCGCCGAGACCAAGAAAATCGAAATCCCGGTGCAAGAATAAACCATAAGCAAGAGGAGAAATAACGCCGTATGGCTCAGGATTACAATGAAACACTGAATCTGCCGAAAACCGAGTTCCCGATGCGGGCCTCTCTCCCGCAGCGCGAGCCGGATTTCATTAAAAAATGGCAGGAAGAAAAACTGTATGAAAAGATGATGGCCAAGAATGAGGAGCTTCCGCTCTACGTTCTTCATGACGGCCCGCCCTATGCCAACGGCGACATTCACCTCGGCACGGCCCTCAACAAGGTGCTGAAAGATATCATCGTCAAATATAAAAACATGAGCGGATACAAGGCTCCGTTCATTCCGGGCTGGGATACCCACGGACTCCCGATTGAGCTCAAGGCCATGAAAAAGGTCGGCGTCGAGAATATTCATTCCGCGATTGAACTCCGCAAAGTCTGCAAGGATTTTGCGCTTCATTATGTGGAGACCCAGCGCAGGGAATTCGAGCGTCTGGGCAGCATCGGCGACTACGACCATCCGTATCTCACCCTTCAAAAAGAGCATGAGGCCGTACAGATCCGTCTGTTCGGCGAGATGGCGAAGAAAAATTTCATCTATAAGGGCCTGAAACCCGTCTACTGGTGCCCGGAGTGCAAAACCGCGCTCGCCGAGGCCGAGATCGAGTATCAGGAGGATAGCTGCCGTTCCATCTATGTAAAATTCAAACTGGAGGACGGCAAAGGCAAGCTCGATCCGCTCGGCGTCGATCCGGAGAAGACCTATTTCGTCATCTGGACCACGACGACCTGGACGCTTCCGGCAAACCTCGCCATCTGCCTCGGGCCGGAATATGACTACTGCGCCGTACACGCAAACGGCGAGTATTATATCATGGCAAGAGAACTGGTGGAGTCCTCGATGGCCGCCGCGGGAATCAAGGAATACACAATCTCCGAAAAGACCGTCAAGGGCGCCGATCTCGAGTATGCCACCTACCGCCACCCGTTCGCCGATCGGGTAAGCCCGATCATCGTCGGCGCCCATGTCACGCTCGACAGCGGCACCGGCTGCGTTCATACCGCTCCGGGCCATGGTGTGGACGACTTTGAAGTCTGCGTCAACCATTATCCGGAGATCCCGGTTTTCTGCCCGGTGGACGGAGACGGCCGCCTGACCGAGGACGCCGGCATGTTCGCGGGCCTCACGACCGAGGAAGCAAACGTCAAGATTTACGATCATCTCAAAGAGACCGGCGCGCTGTTTGCCGGCGAGAAGATCATCCACCAGTATCCTCACTGCTGGAGATGCAAATCCCCGATTTTGTTCCGCGCGACCGAGCAGTGGTTCTGCAGCATCGACGGATTCAAAGAGGATGCTATCAAAGCGATCGATCAGGTCGAATGGATTCCGGAATGGGGCGGCGAGCGCATCAAGAAGATGGTCGCGGACCGTTCCGATTGGTGCATCTCCCGTCAGAGAAGATGGGGCGTGCCGATTCCGATCGTCTACTGCAAAAACTGCGGAAAGCCGATCATCAATGAAAAGACCGTCGCCGCCATCTCGGATATGTTTGAAAAAGAGGGCAGCGATTCGTGGTATCTGCGTGAGCCGGAGGAATTTTTGCCGAAGGATCTCACCTGCGACGCCTGCGGCTGCGGGGAATTCGTAAAAGAAATGGACATCATGGATGTCTGGTTCGATTCCGGCGTCTCCCATGCGGCCGTCTGCAACGAGGCGCATGGTCTGCACTGGCCCGCGGATCTCTACCTAGAGGGCGCCGACCAGTACCGCGGGTGGTTCCAGTCCGCGCTGCTCACTTCCGTCGCGTGGAAAGGCATTGCGCCTTACAAATCCGTCTGCACCCACGGCTGGGTCGTCGACGGCGAAGGTAAGGCCATGCACAAATCCCTCGGCAACGGCATGGCGCCGGACGAGGTCACGGAGAAATTCGGAGCCGACATCCTGCGCATCTGGGTGGCCTCCTCCGATTATCACGCCGACATCCGCATTTCTCCGGATATTCTCAAGCAGCTTGCGGAAGTATATAGAAAGATCCGCAACACCGCGCGGTTTATCCTCTCCAACCTCTATGATTTTAACCCGGATACGGATTCCATTCCGTTTGAAAAGATCGGCGGCATCGACAAATGGGCGCTTGCCCGTCTCGATCGGATCGCCGCGGACTGCCACGACGCCTACGAGAAGCTCGATTACCATATCGTCTATTCCACAATCCGTGATTTCTGCACAACCGATCTTTCCAACTTCTATCTGGATATCCTGAAAGACCGCCTCTACGTCGAAAAGGCGGACAGTGAAGCCCGCCGCGCCGCGCAGACGGTCATCTACCGGATTCTGCGCACGATGACTCTTTATCTCGCGCCGCTGCTTTCCTTCACCGCCGAGGAGATCTGGGGCTATCTGCCGCGCTCTGCCGAGGACGACGGCGAATCTGTCTTTCTCAACCAGCTCCCGAAAGAGAGCGGGATCGCCGCGGACGAGGCCTTCATGGAGAAATGGCAGAAGATTGACGAGCTGCGCGACATCGTCAACAAATCGCTTGAAGATGCGAGAGCCGACAAACGGATCGGAAAATCGCTCGAGGCAGAGATCGTTCTCCGCTGCGGCAAAGAGGTCTATGACTTTGCCAAATCCGTCGAGGAGGAGCTTCCGGAGGCGTTCATCGTCTCCGCCGTTGAGATCCTGCCCGGCGAACACGACGGCTATGAGGTCGGCGTGGAGATCGCCGAGGGCGAAAAATGCACTCGCTGCTGGATCCAGAGTCCGACGGTCGGAAAGGATCCCAAACACCCGACGCTCTGCAGCCGCTGCGCGGAGATCGTTGGCTGACGTCGTTTTATAAACCATTACGGGCGGGATTCTTTCGAGTTCTGCCCGCGTTTTTTGGAGGAAGTATGTTTCAGTTTCTCGCGACCATCGCCGCGGTCGTCCTGATTGCCGCGGACCAGATCATCAAGAACTGGGTTCAGATGAACCTTGCCGGCCGGGACGACATCGAGCTGATTAAAAACGTCTTATATCTGAAATACACCGAAAATACCGGCGTAGCCTTCAGCATGTTCCGGGATATGCGCTGGCCGCTGATTATCGTCACCGGCATCATGCTGCTTGCGGTCCTCGGGGCGTTTCTCTCCGGCAGGGTATCCAATAAGTGGCATATCGCCTCTCTTTCGCTGATTCTTGCCGGAGGCGTGGGCAACCTGATCGACCGGGTGAGCCTCGGTTACGTCATCGACTACGTCGACTTCCGCGCCATCCATTTCGCCATCTTTAACCTCGCCGATTCCTGCATCACGGTCGGCGCGGTGCTGCTCTGCCTGTCGATTGTCTATCAGGATTATGTAAAAGGCTGGAGGAGAAGAAAACCGGAATCCGGCCTGACCGCGGATGACGTGGCAAACGGGGGAACGGCGGAAGAAACGGAATCCTCTGAAAAACCCGCTCCGGAATCCGGCGGGAAGCCCGGCTCCGATCCCGAAAAAGCGGAAAACAGGGGAAAACCGGAAGAAACGGAAAATACCGAATCTTCCGCCGCCGGTGAAACCCTCCAAACGGAATCCGGCGGTGAGCTCCATGAATAAGATCGTGCTCACCGTTCCGGAGGAATCCGACGGGGAGCGCGCCGACCGCTTTCTCTCAGACAATATCGACTATATGAGCCGCTCCGCGGTTCAGAAACTGATCGAGAATCAGCTGGCCTTTGTGGAAGGCGAGTCGATCCGGAAAAGCCGCGTGCTCAAAGCGGAGGAATCCGTCATGCTCGAGATTCCGGATGCCGTCCCGCTGGATGTGGAACCGGAAAACATCCCGCTGGATATTTACTACGAGGACGACGATCTTCTGGTCGTCAACAAGCCGAAAGGGATGGTTGTCCATCCTGCGCCGGGGAACCACAACGGCACGCTCGTCAACGCGCTGCTCTATCACTGCGGAGACAGCCTTTCAGGCATCAACGGCGTGCTCCGGCCGGGCATCGTCCACCGGATCGACAAGGATACGAGCGGCCTGTTGATGGTGGCCAAAAACGATTTTGCGCACAACAGCCTTGCGGAGCAGCTCCGCGTTCACAGCATTACGCGCATCTATCAGGCGGTCGTCTACGGGACGAACCTGCCGGATGAGGGCGTCGTCTCCGCGCCGATCGCCCGAAGCCCGAAGGACCGCAAAAAAATGGCCGTCGTCGCGGGCGGCAAAGAGGCGGTCACACACTATGCCGTGATTCACAGATACAAGTCCTTTATCCATGTGGCCTGCCGGCTCGAGACCGGCCGCACGCATCAGATCCGCGTCCATATGGCCTACATCGGCCACCCGGTCGCAGGGGATCTCGTCTACGGCCCCGGAAACGGAATCACCTCGCTGGAGGGGCAATGCCTGCACGCCGGCACATTGGGCTTTCTGCACCCGAGAACCGGGGAATACATGGAATTCGAGGCGCCGCTGCCGGCATATTTTATAAACTTCCTTGAAAAACTGGAGGAACTCTGATTGAACTATTCGGATTTTCTGATCGTCACCGACGTGGACGGCACGCTGATGCGGGCGGAGCTCGGCATATCGGAGAAAAATCTCGCCGCCATCCGCGCCTTTACGGAAAAAGGCGGCGGCTTCACGGTGGCGACCGGCCGGGAAATCAATGTTACGAAAGAGCTTTTGGAGGGCGTTCCGATCACGGCGCCGTCCATCCATATTAACGGCGGATACATCTATGACTGGGAACGGCAGGAGATCCTTGAGCCGCATTACATGCCGCGGGATTTTTCGGAAAAAGTCCGGCTCCTGCTCGACCGGTATCCCGGGATCGACTGTCATTTCGCCACGCATCGCGCGGTCAATCTGCTGACTTCCGGCGACATGATTCGCCGGTATCTTCCGGACCGCGAGTTTTATTCCTGCGGCTTCGGGGATATTCCGGAGCTTGTCTACAAATACATCATGACCTGCCCGCCGGAAGAGATGCCGGAGATCCGCGCGTTTGCCGAAGAGATCGTCGGGAACGAAGCGGATGTGCTGCAGTCCAGCCCGTTCTTTCTGGAACTGCTGCCGGTCGGCATCTCCAAAGGGAAGGCGCTGCGCCGGGTCTGCGAGCTGACCGGGCGCTCCATCCGGAACTGCGCCGCCGTGGGGGACTACGAAAACGATCTTGAGATGATCCGGACGGCCGGGATCGGCGCCGCGCCGGAAAACGCAATTCCGGCCGTCAAAGAGGCGGCCGATTATCTGCTCGCGCCGTGCGAGAAGGATGCCATCGCGGAACTCATCAACATTCTGGAGGAACGATACATAAGATAGGTGGATGCGGGCGGAGGTGCCGGTATGGAAGAAACGAACGCTGCACCGGAGAAACGGAAAGAAGAAAACGAGACCGTCATTCAGATTCATCCGGAAGGTCTTGAACATGACGAGCCGAAAGAAGAGGAGGAGAATCTCTCCGCCTCTTACCGAAGAACGGTCCGCGCCATGTTTCTGGTGTTTCTCGCGACGGCGGCCGTTACCGTCATCGTAAACGTCAACAAATACCCGGGTTGGGAGAAGCCGTCTGTCTCTGCGGTTGGGGAGACGTCGGAAACCGCTCTCTCCTCCGAAATTGCGGTGGCCCCGGCCGTGGAGCCCATTCCTGCGGCGGAATCCGCAGCCGATGAAGCGGCCGCTCAGACGGAGGCAGCGCCCGCGCCGGCCGCCGCTCAGAGCGCATCCGAGCCAGCGGCGATCTTCCCGCTGGGCATCAACACGGCGACCAGCGAGGAACTTCAGCAGATCCCGGATATCGGCCCGGTCACGGCGGAAAAGATCATTCTTTACCGCGAACAGATCGGAACCATCACCGATTTTGACGACCTTTTGCCGATTGACGGCATCGGCCAAAAGACCGTGGAAAGGCTCGCGGAATACTGTTACATAGACTGAAAAAAATGCGTATGAGAGGTTGACATTTCAATCCCCTTATAGTATAATAGCACTCGTCGCCGGGAAACGACCGCCGTCGGAAGACGACGAAGTTGAAAACGCCTTTGTAGCTCAGTTGGTAGAGCAGGGGACTGAAAATCCCCGTGTCGTTGGTTCGATTCCGACCGAAGGCACCATTTTTGCGGGTTTAGCTCATTTGGCAGAGCGCCACCTTGCCAAGGTGGAGGTAGCGAGTTCAAACCTCGTAACCCGCTCCAGAACATACGCCCCTCATTTCTGGGGCGTATGTACTATGGCGACATAGCCAAGAGGTAAGGCAGAGGTCTGCAAAACCTCGATTCACCAGTTCAAATCTGGTTGTCGCCTCCAGAAGCAGCAAGTTATCGGTTGATAGCCTGCTGCTTTTTTATATTTTTTCGTGGTGGTTCTTGCCATATGGGATCGCTTATGATATAATAGCCGAAAATCCCAAGGCGGCTCTATATGATTTTATCGGCCCGCCCACGGCGATGGCCTATTCCATCATATTGCTGTCGCTCTATGATGGAATCGCCGAAATATCCCGAGGCGGCTATTCTATCTTGATTCTATTGCCCCGCCTACGGCGATGGCTGTCATGACACTGCCACTTAGAATGAGACCTTAATTTTAATCTGGACCGGGAGGATTGCGCATGAAACGGCTTTTGGTCGTTGTGGATTATCAGAATGACTTTGTAGACGGCAGTCTGGGATTCCCCGGAGCGGAGCTTCTCGACGGGCCGATTGCAGAGAAAATCAAACAATACAAAGAGAGCGGCGACGACGTCGTCTATACGATGGATACCCACGGCCCGGGATACCTCGAAATGCAGGAAGGCAAGAGGCTGCCGATCATCCACTGCCAGAACGGCACGGAAGGCTGGAAGCTCTATGGAGAGACCGGCAAGCTCTGCGAAGGCTGTATGACCATCGGCAAACATGCCTTCGGCAGCTTTGATCTCGCCGAGTGGGCGATGATGCGGGGCTACGACCAGATTGAGCTCTGCGGGCTTGTCTCCTATATCTGCGTCATCTCAAATGCGGTGCTCATCAAAACCGCACAGCCCGAGGCCGAAATCATCGTGGATGCGGCATGCACGGCCGGCCCCGATCCGAAACTCAACGAGGAGTGCCTCGACATCATGGAAAAGGGCCTTCAGATCACCATTCTTAACCGGAAATGATGCTTCCGGCCCTCGCCGGAAAATTCCGTTTGTTTTTTTCTTTATAAAGTCTCGCCGTCGGGAGAAAGAATACGCTTCTTTGTTCCGCCGGCGTTTCATAAATCTTCTTAAGCCCACCACACGCCATAACCCGGACCGGCCGGATCACCCAACCCGGTCATGTCCGGAGAATAAAGGAGGTATTGTCAATGATGGAATACAACATACCGGAAGTGGCGCAGCGAATTAGAAGCCTCCGGGAGATTTTGGGGATCTCCGCGGAGGATATGGCAAAATCTATCGGCATCAGCCTGGAAGAATACCTTGCGAACGAAGCGGGAGAGACGGATTTTTCTTTCACCTTTCTGTACAACTGCTCCAAAAAGTTCGGCGTCGACGTGATGACGATCATCACCGGCGAGGAACCCAAGCTCCGCTTTTATTCCATTGTAAGAAAAGGCGAAGGCCTCCCCATCAACCGCCGGAAAGGTTTCCGGTACGAGCATCTCGGCGCCTGCTTTAAAGACAAGATCGCCGAGCCGTTCCTCGTCACCGCGCCCTACCGCGAAGAAGAACAAAACCAGGAAATTAAGCTTTCCTACCACAAAGGTCAGGAATTCGATTATATCATCAGCGGAAAACTGAAAGTCGCGCTGGAGGACCACACGGAGGTCCTTAACCCCGGTGACGCTATCTACTATGATTCCGGCCACGGGCACGGAATGATCGCAACGGGCGGCGGGGACTGTGTCTTTATCGCTGTGGTCATGCAGGAGGAACAACATGAAAACGGAGGACTTTTATAAGCAGTTCTGCGAGGAATCTTTTGACGAAAACGGTGTCTTAAACGCGTTTAAACCGGTATATAAAGACAATTTCAACTTTGCCTACGACTGCGTCGACGCTCTGGCGCAAATGGAACCGGACCGCAGGGCCTTGCTCTGGACCAACGATAAGGGCGAGGAACGCACCTTTACTTTTCGGGATATCAGCCTGCTGAGCAATCAGGCGGCCAACATGTTCCTTGCGCATGGCATCGAAAAAGGCGACCGCGTGATGCTCGTGCTCAAACGGCATTACCAGTTCTGGATTGCCATGATGGGCCTGTGCAAGATCGGTGCCATTGCGGTGCCGGCAACGAACCTTTTGATGGAGAAGGACTATGTCTACCGCTTTGAGGCGGCCGGCGTCAAGGCAATCGTCGCAACCGCGGAGGGCGGCGTCGAGGACCGAATCGACCATGCGGAAGAGG
>Ga0116152_10001698_pt1 | contig 18053 bp, 18 predicted proteins | sample AD_UKC119_MetaG_FD_89894 | JGI IMG/M metagenome (GOLD analysis project Ga0116152, IMG submission 89894) | Active sludge microbial communities of municipal wastewater-treating anaerobic digesters from Hong Kong - AD_UKC119_MetaG | ecosystem: Engineered > Bioreactor > Anaerobic > Digestate... | reverse complement strand
CTTTCTTGTGCAGTTGCCAGACCGCACTCTTTAGTATAGCAAAGGGAGTTTTATTTCTCCATCTTCGGCATTAGCCTTTTTTTCTACCACTCGCCTAGCGAGTGGTTTTCTGGATACAATAAAGCGGTCCGAAAGGGCCGCTTTTACTTTTTATATATCCGTTATAATAGATTGTTTATGAGTTCTGCTGCCGAATCAATGACCGGTACTCCGCATTGTAAAAGGCTTTCCTTTGACTGATGACCGCCGGCAATCAGGACGCAGTCAGCTTCCAACACTTCTGCGGTTTCGATATCGTGCGTAGTGTCACCCAACATCAGGACCTTTCGCGGTTTGATACGTTCTTTCCATCCCCGGGCGAGTTCGAGCTTGCTGTGTGCCAGATTGTTGTCAAGGCCGAGAATCTCGTTAAAATAATCCGTAATGCCGAATGAGGCGATTTGGCGTTTCATGATCTCCACCTCGCTCATCGAGATAATGGTCTGCGTCAGACCGAGAATTTTAAAATGTTCAACCGCTTCCCGTACGCCGCTTTTAATCGGCGAAAACCCGCTGAAAAAGGTGTATTCCTTCATCCATTCATTGGCGACATCTTCATAGCACTCCGTGTTGAAATCATAACCGAGATTTTCATAATATTTTTTGATCGGAAAACAAAACACCTCGTAATATTGCCGCAAGGTTTTAAATTCCGGCATTCCGCGGCGGCGCAGCAAGACGTTTTCGCTCATGATGCCCGCCCAGAGATCATCCAAAATCGTGCCGTTAAAATCCCAGACGATATGTGAATAGTTCATGATTTCGAATCCTTTCAAAGGGTTTATATACGCAGAGAGACCGCGCAGCATCAAGCCCGCGATCTCTCAGATATACTTGAACAGGTACTTAAACACCGAGATCCTGGACGTAATACCAGTTGTCGTTCATCATGGTGAAGACCTTTTCACCGTTATTGCCGAAATAATCTCTGGCCGCTTCCAAACCACCGAGCGGTTTGCTGACGTAGACCAGAATCATATTATAACCGATCTCATTGGTCTCTTCAATGAAACTGACCGTATACAGATCATTGGCCGTGTCACGTCTGTAAAGAATAATCTGGGCAATTGAGGTTCTGAAAGTCTTTTTGATCGCGAAAGTCGATTTGGAATCGAAGTAATCCTTATAATCATTATAACTCGAGACATCGCTTTCGGTTCCGCCCGGCCCCATTACGTCGATTTGATTGCCCGTTCCGTAATTGATTGCTGCTGTATTCGTATAAGCTGCAATCTGTATGGAACCATCCGCGTCAGCTTTTGCGGCGAAGGCATCCACAATCCCCTGACAAAAGTCGGGCGTGTTTTTATACAGATCATAAGTCTGCATACGATTCGCAAATGTGATAAAGCTGATTGCGGCAATGATCAATATCACCAACAACACACCGCTGAAAATGAGCCACCCGAGTTTACGTTTTTTTGTTTTCGAGGCGATGGGTTTGAGGGTTCTGGGGTCAATCGGCACGCGCGGCATGTACAATTCCTCCTACATTTTCAAAGATATATTTCGGGCTGTAAGCAAATGTATGAATCATCTCGCGCTGGGTCACACCGGACAATACCAAAACCGTGTCGATTTCCGACTCGATGCCGGCGATGATGTCGGTATCCATCCGGTCGCCGATGATTGCCGTCTCGTCGTTGCCGCAGCCGAGCAGTTTCAGACCTGTCCGCATCATCAGCGGATTCGGCTTGCCCACAAAATAGGCCTGTTTTCCGGTGGCGAGTTCAATCGGAGAGATCAGCGCACGAGTCGCGGGGATAATGCCGCCCTCGGACGGTCCTGTAAGATCCGAGTTGGTGCCGATCAGCTTTGCCCCGTTTTGAATATACCGCACAGCTCGGATGATGCTCTCATAATTATAATTTCGCGTCTCGCCGACGACCACATAATCAGGGTTGACGTCGTTGATGGTGATGCCCTGATCATAAAGGGCATTGATTAATCCCGCCTCGCCGATGGCATAAGCCGTGCAGCCGGGCGCCTGAGACGCAATAAAACTTGCTGTAGCAAGCGCTGAGGTGTAAAAGTGTTCCTGACCCACGTCGAGACCCATCCGCTGGAGCTTTTGGCGAAGTTCCAAAGGAGACCGCTCACTGCTGTTGGTCAGAAAGAGAAATCTTTTATCGTTACGGTTCAGCCAGTCAATAAAATCCGACACCCCTTCTAAAATCCGGTTGCCGTGATAGATGACACCGTCCATATCGCATATAAAACCTTTTTTATCGTGCAAATTAAACTCCACAATACACCTCCGTCATGTTCCGGATTTTTCCGGTGGATTCCTTAAAATCGAACCGATGTGAATTATAGCATTTTATGGTGAAAACTTCAAGTGGATTTTGAGCTTTGGGGTAAAGGATGATATAATGGGCGTAGGAGGCGATGGATTTGAAGCAGCTTCACAACATTCCGCCGCTATATGACATGGATTCCGAAATTTTAATATTAGGCAGCTTTCCCTCAGTCAAATCAAGGGAGCAGCAGTTTTTCTACGGCCATCCGCAAAATCGGTTCTGGGAAGTCGTCTCAGCCGTTTTTCACTGCGAAACACCTATGACGATCCCGGAGAAAAAAGATTTTTTGTATGCGAACAGAATCGCACTGTGGGATGTGATTGCCTCCTGTGAAATCGAAGGCTCGTCCGACAGCAGTATTCAAAACGTCATCCCAAATGATATCGGCACGATTTTAATAAACAGTAATGTCAAAAAGATTTTCACCAACGGCAGCGCGTCAAGTGAATTATATAAAAAGTTAATTTATCCAAAAACGAGTATCGGGAGCATAAAGCTTCCCTCTACAAGTCCCGCAAATGCCGCATGGTCGCTCGATAAATTGATCGACGCTTGGCAGATAATCAATTTTCAAATTCAATCATAATCTCTTGTTCCAAAGCCATTTCGATCTCACACGAATAGACAGCCGATAGGATTATGCCCTGATCGGTGACGGTCTTTTGAATATCGCGGGCCGTGATCTTGGCGCCTGCCAAATCCTCGGTTTCAAACAGCGCCAATTCACTCATTCCATAAGCCAGCGCCTGTTCTTCGGTCAAGGTGTATTCGCTTTCGATTACCTCCCGAAATGTGATTTTGCGTATGTAAATGGGGAATTCCGCGCCAAACACCGTCAGCCGTTTCACTGTTTCGCTTCTGTCATAGGTCAGATCGGGTTTTGAGAAATACAGCGGGATTTTCAAGCTCAGTATACCGAATTCATACCGTATTTTTTCGTCGTCGGAAATCTCGATTTTTGTCTGTGAATAACCGATCGTCACCTGTTTTTCAATTCTTGCCGCGCCGATGACGCTGGCTCTGGCATGGGTATAGCGTACCGCCCCTTCCCGATCTTCCAAAACGCCGGAGACCAGCAGCTGACCGTTCACAACAGCATCCCCCGTTTGAATTTCCGGTTTTCCGTCATACACATACATACGGATAACCTGCCCCGTATAAGCCGAAACTACGTTGCAGGGGCGGTTTTGAGGCAGCATATCCGGCGGATAAACACGCTCACGCAGTTCGACATACAACGTCGTTCCCTTGACGTTTAATGCAATCCATGCAATTTCTGAATTCTCCAGATACAAACGGCTGACCGCAGTATTGGGATCGAAGCCGTTTTTCTGCATACCGGTCACAATGCCGCAGCGTTCCAGTGTATAAAGTATTTCATCTTCATTCAGGCGTTCGTTTCCGCTGATATCGATGGTCCAAATGAACTGCGACATCACAAAAAACAAGGCAAAAAATAAAATTGCTCCCACTGCAAACCCAACCCTGAGTTTATAACGCCTGACGATCTCAAAAAGACCGTGTCGAGCGACGATTTTTATTTTGACATGGGTCATTCGGCGATACTTGCGCAGCTTTTTAAAAGCAGAACGCCGCACACAAACACGAATCGCTTCCCCGTCTTGCGTAATGCCCCATAACTTTACACCCGCATTTGTGCAGAGCGTAAGAAACCGTTCGAAAAAGCCGCCTCTGATCTCAATTTCGAGATATCCGAGGATAAAACGCAGCAACTTTAACATTTATTTGCCCCTAGAAATGCAATATTCGTGATCTTTCCGCTGACCACCACCGAATTTTTGTTCATACTGCTGATGCTGAGCGCCTCTCCCGAAAAACGAACGGAGCTCTTTCCTGTGGAAAGCCGTATTGCTTCACGGCTGTATTCCAAAACGCCAAGGCATCCTTCAACCAGCGCGAGAGTCCTGCCGCTGACACTGATCTGAACACTGTCTTTGCTCATTGCCGAGGTAAGGATTCCTGTTTTCTCTTCCATTTTCATACCGTCTCACCCTGTTCATTTTATTTTCTAAAAGACCAAAAAATACCGTCCGGGCATTGTATGAACGCCCAAAATATGATATAATAATCGCAGAAAACGTCGTTGGGAGGAGTTTTTCATCGAACGTGTTTTTACAATGGACCATTATGAGGGCGTGTCGACGCTCTGTGGTGAAATGGACCGCAATTTACAGGCCGTACAGTCCGGTTTCGGCGTCGTGATCATCAACCGAGGCGGTGAACTCAAAATCTCCGGTGAACAAAAGGCCGTCGATCATGCTTTTGACGTCTTTTCAGCGCTGTCTAAAATGATCTCAAAAGGACAGGCGGTCACCGACCAAACGGTTGATTACTGCATCAGCACCACGGCAGCCGGAAAAGCGGATCAACTCACCGAACTGTCCGACGACAAAACCATCATCATCACCCCGCGCGGAAAACCGGTGCGTCCCAAGACCGCCGGACAAAAAAAATATATTGAACTGATTAAAAACAACACCATCGTGCTGAGCGTCGGTCCTGCCGGCACCGGCAAGACCTATCTGGCCGTGGCTATGGCGGTCGCCGCTTTCGCCAAAAACGAGGTCTCCCGTATTGTACTGACCCGCCCGGCGGTTGAGGCCGGAGAGAAACTCGGGTTTTTGCCCGGCGATCTCCAGCAAAAGATTGATCCGTATCTTCGCCCGCTTTATGACGCGCTGTATGATATGCTCGGCATGGAATCATGCGCCAAATATATTGAACGCGGCAGCATTGAAATTGCGCCGTTGGCCTATATGCGCGGCCGGACCCTTGACGACTCCTTTATCATTCTTGACGAGGCCCAGAACACCACCCGTGAACAGATGAAAATGTTTCTGACCCGCCTCGGCTTTAATTCCAAGGCCATCATCACGGGCGATATCACACAAATTGACCTTCCAAACCGTAAAAGCAGCGGCCTTTTGCAAGCCGTACGGCTGCTGCGCAACATTGACGGCATCGCGTCGGCGCGGTTTGACGAGAGCGACGTGGTTCGCCACAGAATTGTCAAGGAGATCATCAAAGCATACCAAAACGAAGAGAAACAATAACTCCCCCTCGGAAAGGAAGGTCCCCACATGCGAAAGAGTGTCATCGTCACCATTTATAACAGCCATCCGACTTTTCGGGCGGATAATGAGCTGCGCGCATTGCTGCGTGATTGCTGCTGTGCAATAGCCGCCGGCGAAAAAGAAGGCATGCTTTTTGAAGTCAATCTCACCTTCCTCGATGACACTTCCATCCGGGGCGTCAATTTTAAATTTCGCAACATCGATAATTCAACCGATGTGCTCTCCTTCCCCATGTCCGACGGCAAAACTTTTGACACCAACCCGGAAACGGGGCGTCTGATGCTCGGCGATATTTTAATTTCTGCCGATCACGCTTTTATGCAAGCCAAAGAGTTCGGACACAGCGTACAGCGTGAGTTTGCCTATCTGACCGTACATGCAATGCTGCACCTGTTCGGATACGATCATATGACCGAAGAGGACAAGCGTATCATGCGCGAAAAGGAAGAGGCCATTTTGCAAAATCTTGGACTGACGAGGTAAGAGAATGGATGAACAAAATCAAACCAAATTTGCCTTTGCCTGCATTACCGGTGCGCCGAATGTGGGCAAGTCATCTATTTTAAATAAAATTCTCGGGCAAAAAGTGGCGATTGTCACACCGAAACCTCAGACGACCCGTACGACGATTTTAGGCATCCACACCGAGGGCAATACTCAAATCGCATTTACTGACACACCGGGGCTGCTGCTGCCCAAGGATGCGCTCTCGCGCAACATGGTTAAAAGTATCCAAAATGCCGCTTCGGGCAGCGATATCGTCATCCTCGTGGCCGAAGCCGGAAAAAAGCCCAAACCCGCCGAGCTCTCAGTCATCGAAAACTTAAACAAGCAAAAACTCCCTGCAATTCTTGTCATTAACAAAATTGACCTTTTAAAGCAAAAAGAACGAATGATTCCGCAAATGGATGCTTTTTCGAAGCTATATACATTCAATGAAATACTTCCCGTGAGCGCCGTGTCCGGCGACGGGGTAAAGGACATCCTCAGTGCGGTTTCCAAACTGGCGAAACCCGGGCCGTTCATGTACGATTCCGACGAGCTGACCGACCAGCCGGAACGAGTCATCTGCGCCGAATATATCCGCGAGCAAATCTTAAATTACATGCAGCAGGAAATTCCGCACGGCGTCGCGGTTGTCATCGAGCGCTTTGAAGAAACCTCGGAGGGCATTGACGCCGACGCCAACATCTACTGTGAACGCGACAGCCACAAGGGTATGCTGATCGGCAAGAACGGACAGATGCTCAAACAAATCCGAAAATCCGCACAGAGTGCGCTGAAAGACTTCTTCGGCGTTCCCGTCTCGCTGGAACTTTGGGTAAAAGTCAAGCCCGACTGGCGGGAGAATGAAGCGCTGATTAAAAACTTCGGTCTCAATTTCGAAGGGTAAAAACTGCACCCGGACTTTATTAGAAATAAAACTCATTCGCACAAAACTTCTTCCGGGTGAGAAAGGAAATCCACTGCAATGAAACGGACCGTCGGCGCAATCGTTCTGACCACCGAAAACCGCAGGGAATCCGATCGGCTGATCCGACTTTTATGCGAGGACGGTCAGCTTCTGCGCGTCTATGCCGCCGGTGCACGAAATCCTCGAAATAAGCTCTGTGCCGCGACCGAACCGTTCGTGCTTTCGAAAATGGAGTTATTTTCTTCCTCCGGTGGATATACTTTAGACGATGCCGAGATTACGGAACAGTTTTTTGCGCTGCGGATGTCGTTGAAAAGCTACTGCTTAGCCGGTTACATTGCACAACTGATTCTGACTATATTTTCAGGCGAAACCGATCCGTCGCTGTATGCGCTGTTCGGAAATATGCTGTTTTTGCTTGCGGGTAAAAAGCGCGATATCCGGCTTTTGAAGGCTGTAATGGAGCTCCGGATTGCGGCTTTAGCAGGCTGGAAACCTGAGATTGAACGCTGTGTCTGCTGCAGCGATCCCGAGATCAGTGCGTTTTCCGTCGCGGACGGCGGCGGTTACTGCGAAAAATGTGCGGCAGCCCACACGGGTGCTGTTGCGATCAGTTCTCCGATTTTAAAAGCAATTACAGCTTCAATCGGTGACGATACAAAGGGACTGTTTTCTTTTACACTCACGGGCGAGGCGGCAGAGGGCTTTTCCCGACTTGCGGAATATTACATCCGATATTACATCGATGCGAAACTCCCCGCGTTGGATTATTACAACTCCCTTTTGGAGTTTGAGGAGAGTATCAATGACATACAACAGACAAAAACAGAGCCGGATTCTTGAATTTGACAAGATCACCGCGATGCTCGCTGAAAAGTGTTCCAGCGCCGAAGCCAGAGAAACGGCGCTTTCCCTGCTGCCCTGCGGCGATTACGAAACCGGTAAAATGATGATTCTGCAAACAAAAGACGCCTACGAGATGTCACTCAAACTCGGGGCGCCTTCTTTTTACGGGCTCTCCATGCGTGCGGATCTGCTCAGGCGGGCTGCGGCAGGCGGTTCGCTCTCGATTCGCGAATTATTGTTAATTTCCGCCTCCATGCGCGTGGTACGCACACTGATCACCTACCGGCGCAACTGCGGCGAAGAGGAAACCGTTTTAGACCGGCTTTTCTCTTCTCTGACGGGGCATAAGGACATCGAGGATCGGATTGAGAATTCCATTGCCAACGAGGAGACGCTTTCAGACAGCGCAAGCCCAACCTTAGCCAACATCCGCAGGAAGATGCGCGCCGCACAGGACAGCGCCCGTACCCGGCTGAACGGCATTATCACCTCTTCGGGCAATTCGAAATATCTGCAGGAGCAAGTCATTATGATGAGGGACGGCAGATTTGTCGTGCCGGTTAAGGTTGAGTGCCGTTCCAACATCCCCGGACTGGTACATGGTGTCTCTGCCAGCGGTGCAACGCTGTTTGTCGAACCTGCTTCAGTCGTCGAGGCCAACAATGAGGTTCGGATTTTAGAGAGCAAAGAACAGATTGAGATTGAGCGAATTTTAGCCGAGCTCTCGTCGTTATGCGGGGACTGCGCGGACGATTTGATTCAAAGCTGTGAGGCCGCCGTCAAGCTGGAAGTAATCTTTGCCAAATCGGAACTCGGCATTGCCATGAACGGCTATCTGCCCGACTACGGCGACGACGGGATTATTGATATTAAAAAAGCAAGACATCCTTTAATTGATAAAAAACAAGTTGTGCCGGTCGATGTACGTCTCGGTGATGATTTTGACACACTGGTCATCACCGGCCCGAACACCGGCGGCAAGACGGTCGTGCTCAAAACAGTGGGACTTTTCTGTATGATGGCGAGCTGCGGTATGATGCTTCCGGCCGCCGAACACAGCCGCGTCAGCTGGTTCGATAAAATTTTAGCCGACATCGGCGACGAGCAGAGCATTGAGCAGTCGCTTTCCACATTTTCCGCGCACACGACGAATATCGTTTCAATACTGGAACAGGCGACTCACGAGAGTCTGGTGCTGCTCGATGAACTCGGCGCGGGTACCGACCCCGCCGAAGGTGCGGCACTGGCCGTCTCGATTCTCGAAGACCTGCGTAAAAAGGGCGCGAAAATCGTCGCAACAACCCACTACGCCGAATTAAAACAATATGCCATCACCAATCCCGGCGTCACCAACGGCTGCTGCGAATTCGACGTGGCAACCCTGAAGCCGACTTATAAACTGCTGATCGGCGTACCGGGCAGTTCCAACGCATTTGCCATCTCCACCCGGCTGGGCGTCGGTGATTCAATCATCGAACGCGCCAAAGAGGTCATGGATAAAAAGACCCTCGAACTCGATAAAGTGATGCGCCAACTCGAAAGTGAACGCCAAAAACTCGAGAATGACAGCGAGGAAATGAGCCGCCTTCGCCGTGAAGCCGAAGTCGAAAAGCAAAACCACGACCGCGCACTGAAAAAAGCGCAGTCCGATTTTGATAAAGAAATTGAACGCCAGCGTGCAGATCAGCTGCGCATCATCCAATCGCTGCGCTTTGAATACGACCGTTTAATGAAAGAAATTGAGGCCATCCGAAAAGAGGATAAGAGCAAACCCGACGAAATGGCCCGCCGTGCTAAAGCAGAGATTGCCGGGCAGATTAAAAAAATGGAACAGGTGGCCGATCCGGTTCAAAAACCACGATATGAAGAGAATTATACCCTGCCCCGCCCGCTTGTCGTCGGCGACCTTGTCTATCTGCCCGACTTTGACAAGAACGGCACTGTTATCGAAATCGGCGAAGGAAAAGGCAAACTCACGGTCGATATCGGCATGGGCAAGGTCAAGGTGGCAAAATCCCGCGTCCGCCTGGCCGATAAAAAGGCAGCCAAGAAGAAAGATGACGGCCATGTGAGTTTCTCCGGCATCTCAAGAGCTGACCGTGCGGTGGAAACCAGCGTAATGATCCGGCATATGGAACTGGTGGAGGCCATGCCGGTCGTTGAACAGTTCCTCGACGACGCGGTGATCAACCATCTTTCCACCGTCACGATTATTCACGGAAAAGGCACCGGCACACTGCGGCGTGCGGCACATGCGTTATTGAAGGACCATCCGAACGTCAAGAGTTTCCGGCTCGGGAAATACGGAGAGGGGGAAGACGGCGTGACCGTCGTCGAACTGAAATGAGCAGATTCGTCGTCACCGGCGCAACCGGACACATCGGCAATAATGTCGCAAGAATGCTCTGCGGCGAACATAAAGACATCGTTTTAGTCGTGCGCCGCACCGATGATGAGGCCATCGCCGACCTCAATACCAAACTCGCGGTCGGCAATTTCAGCGACCCCGATTTTCTCGATCGGCTGCTGACAAGCGACGACATCGTCATCCACTGTGCGGGCATGATCGCAATCACCGATGAAAACGCCGACGAAGTTATGCGGGTGAATTACGAGGGAACGAAAACCCTTGCCGATATCTGCGTAAAAAAACGGATTAAAAAATTCGTCTACATAAGCAGTGTTGATGCGATTTATAAACCGGATACCTGTTCCCCGATCTCCGAACCGAGTGCGTTTTTCCCCGACAAGCTTGACGGTATTTACGGCAAATCCAAGGCGATGGCGACCGAATATGTACTCAAGCTCGCAAAAAAGAATGAACTCAATGTCTCTGTGGTCTATCCCACCGCGGTCATCGGGCCATACGACTACAAGGTCTCAAACGTCGGTCAGGTGATTTTGGACTTTATCACCGAGAAGCCATTGGCCCGTATTGAGGGGTGCTATAATTTTGTCGATGTGCGCGACGTCGCACAGGCGGTTGTCAAGGTTGCAAGAAATTCAAATCCCGGCAGCGCCTATATTCTCGGTGGAGAGGTCGTCACGGTGACGCAGCTTTTTGAGATTTTATCCCCGCTCTGCGGGCGAAATATTCCAATCAAACTCCCCCTTTGGTTTGTGAATACCTTTTCCGATTTGGGGGTGCTTTATTATAGGGTACGCGGGAAAAAGCCGGTTTTCTCCCGCTTTGCACTCAAAACCCTGAATTCCAACTGCAATTATGATATCTCAAAAGCCAGAACCGAACTCGGCTATTCCCCGCGAGGTGCCGCTGAAACACTGATTGATTCGGCAAAGTGGCTGTATGAAAATAAAGCGGCAAAAGAAAAGGCCTTCGCGAAAGTTTGATATATCAACAAAAGCAACCGGCCCGAACATTTTGTTCGGGCCGGTTGAGTTTTTAAAAGTAAATATGTCATCCTGAGCGAAGACGAAGGATCTCGTTACTATATGGCAGCCACCCGGAGGCCGTTATCTTTCCGAGATTCTTCGACTACGCACGTTATACGTGCTTCGCTCAGAATGACAAATTCTTTAGATTAATCCGTTTTTTCGGGCGAATACATACGTCCCGATGCTGACCGCAGAGGCCAAATTGAACGAGTCGATTTTATCGGTCAGCGGGATTTTGACACTGTGTTCCATTTGCCGAAACCGCGCGTCCAGTCCGGTCGCCTCATTGCCGAATACCAGTGTGAACAAATTGTGGGGTGTTATCTGTTCGGGAGCATATTCCCCTTCCAGCATGAAGGGAAATATCTCGTGCTTTGGGTATGCTTTTGCATATTCTTCGAAACTGTGAAATGACGCATGCCGGATGTGGAACAGCGCGCCCATCGAGGCACGAATGGTCTTCGGATGCCAGATGTCGGCGGCGGGTTCGATCACCGCGAGGTTTTTGACGTTCATACCTGTGATCGTGCGGATGATCGTGCCCAGATTACCCATATCCGACGGGTTGACCAAAACGACATGGGGTTCGTTGTCCCAGAGCGTGTTTACATATTTGCGAAACACGCCGAGGACATAGCTGTTTTCTTTTTGGTTAACACTCGAAAACGCCTTATCCGACCGGATACAGGGAACCTCTTTGGCTTTACATAATGCGGTGATGCCGTCGATGTCCCGGTATTGGGAATGGACATAGACGCAGTCAAGAAGTTTCGGGGCCGTCTTTAACAGTTCAATGGTTGCATATGCGCCGGAAGTATAGGAATATGCGAATTCCTTTTGATAGGATTTGATTTTAATTGTGTTTGTCATATTGGTGACCCGCTTCCTTAATCGTTTTATGGTTTAAGGATGCAGAGCCGGCAAACACCACGGCAAGATTTCAGGCGCTATATTGTATTTACGCCTTTTTCACACTCCATACAGGTCTTGCCGTCTGTTTGACAGACCCTGCATGGAGCACATCATTCACAACGCCGACGCAGACCGCGGCATAAGAGAGATTGATCATACTTCATTTCCTCCTTTCATGTTTGTATAGTTTTATAGCTTTACAGTACTTTGATTGACATTTATAACGCCCTCTGTTTATTACGCTTTCATTGCGGTAAGAATGGTTGTGCCGCCCATACGAAACACCTGTTTTACCTGCGTAAATCCGGCGGTTTGGAGCATTTCCGTTTGATTTTTCACCGTGCAAGGCGTGTCGTAATGACAAAACATGCCGTCAGGAATCCCCTGCTCTTTACGCAGCCGCGCATTTTCGGCATAGTAACGGTCTTCTTCCTCCTGCGTTTCAACCATATAGTCGCATTCGATATAGCGGCCGTCCGGGTTGAGCGCGTCAAAGAGCTTGCGATACAATTCGATTTTAACATCGTGGGAAAAATGGTGGAGGGTTTGAAACGAGACCGCGCAGTCATATTCGGACTTGCCGAGGCCGATATCGAAATAACTGCCGCAGATCAAATTGAGGTGCTTATCGGGGTGTTTTTGCAGTAGTTTATCCAGCATCGCCTGTGTGAGGTCGATTCCGGTGACATAAAGATCGGGAAACAGTTTGAAAATCTCGTCCAGTTCGAGACCCGTGCCGCAGCCGAGGTCGAGCATATTTTTGCAGGACTTCGGCAGCAGCTGCGCCATCTTGATATAGGCCTCTTTGCTGCCCTCGACGTATGTGAGCATATGTTCTTCATAACCGTCAGCGCGGGCGGCGAAGAATTCGTTCATTTTCTCCATGATTTTTTACCTCTTTTATATTCATAGAGGTGATAACGTATTTCTACGCTTTTTCACACTCCTTCGCATTGAAACTGTACATGTAATCCGTTATAATAAAATTAGCCGGCGGACTCCCGCCGTTTGTAGAACAGGAGAGAGAGAGGACATTTTCGTGGAAAAATTTCGTTTGGGAAGAACCGGACTTATCGTCACACGCACCGCGTTCGGTGTGTTGCCGCTCCAGCGCGTGCAGATGGATGAGGCGGTTAAGATTTTGCGCAAAGCTTACGACTATGGCATCACCTTTTTTGATACCGCAAACGCCTACACCGACAGCGAAGAGAAAATCGGGAACGCTTTTGCCGGAGGACGGCGCCAAAATATCGTCATCGCAACCAAAAGCGGTGCTTCGGATAAACAGACGGTTGCAAAGCATATCGAGCTGAGTCTTCGGCGCCTGCGAACCGATTATATTGATCTTTTTCAATTTCACAACCCGGACGTGATACCCGACCCAAACGATCCCGACGGTGCGTTTGCGGCGGCGTTGGAAGCCAAAAAGAAAGGATATATTCGCCATATCGGACTCACCAACCACCGTATTGCCCTTGCGAAGCAGGCCGTTGAATCGGGAAATTTTGAGACGCTGCAGTTCCCCTTCAGCTACCTTGCCACCGAGGACGAGACAGCGCTTGTACGGCAGTGCGAAAAACTGGACATCGGTTTTATCGCGATGAAAGGCCTTTCCGGCGGGCTGCTAACCAACGCGCGTGCTTGCGCGGCGTTTATGCGGCAATATCCGAACGTCGCGCCGATCTGGGGCATTCAACACGAAGAGGAACTGGACGAGTGGGTTCGGTTAGACGGCGAGGACTTAACGCTGACCGGTGAACTGCAGGCCGTGATAAACCACGACCGCGCGGAGCTTGCCGGATCTTTTTGCCGTGGCTGCGGATACTGTATGCCCTGTCCTGTCGGCATCGAGATTAACAACGCGGCTCGGATGAATATGCTTTTACGCCGCTCGCCTTATCAACGCCTTATCACCGAGGATTATTACAAGAAGATGCATCTGATAGACGACTGTTTAGAGTGCGGCCAATGTAAAAGCCGCTGCCCTTACGGGCTGAACACGCCGGAGCTTTTAAAGGCCATGCTGAAGGATTACGACGAATTTTATGCCGCGCACCACTAAGTCCGCGCCCCGGTAATCTCCGATACTGCGTGATACCAGATTTTTGCATTATCAGCTTTCGGCGAACTTTTTATCGTCCGACAGACCTTTGCGAATCGGTTTAAATCCAAAATGTCTGTCGTTTTTTAATATCGTTATACCTGTTTTTATTAAGTCCGGGCGAAGATTTTGCCCTGCTCTTCGTTTTCGAACTGGCGGCTGTAGAGCGCGTAATAACGGCCCTTTTTACGAAGCAGCTGGCGATGCGTACCCTGCTCGATGATTTTGCCGTCGTCAACCATCAAAATCAAATCGGCATGTTTTATTGTGGACAACCGATGCGCGATGATGAAGGATGTTCGGTTTTCGAGTACGGTTGAGATCACCTTTGAGATCAGCTGCTCGGTCTCGGTGTCGACCGAGGAAGTCGCTTCGTCGAGCACAAATATCCTCGGATTCACGACAACCGCACGGGCGATCGAAATCAATTGTTTCTGTCCGGTCGAGAGCAAATCGCCGCCCTCACCGACGTTGGAATCGTAACCGTCCTTGAGTTTTGAAATAAACTCATGCGCACAGGCGACCTTGGCGGCTTCGATGATTTCCTCATCGGTGGCGTCGGGGTTGCCGTAACGGATGTTTTCCTTGATCGTACCCGAGAACAGATGCGGCTGCTGCAGCACATAGCCGATGGACGAATGCAGCCAGTTGATCGAGCGTTCGCGGTAATCCACACCGTCGATGAGTACTTGACCCTCGGTCGGCTCAAAGAACCGACAGGCCAAATTGACGAGAGTCGATTTACCCACGCCGGTCTCGCCGACGATGGCGATGCAGCTGCCGGACTTGATCTTGAGATTGAAGTGCGACAACACATCAACGTTGCCGTCCGGGTACCGGAAAGTGACATCGTCAAACTCGATATCGCCCTTGATCGGCTCCCAGTTCTCGCGTTTCGGCTCGAAGATGTCGCCGTATTTCTCCACGATCTCCGGTCTGTCCTTAACCAACGGCTCGGCGTCGATCAGGCGGTTGATGCGCTCGACATTGACTTGCAACGCAATCAGGTCGACCGCGAAGTCGGTGATGTTCGAGATCGGATCAATGATCGAAAGCGCATAGGCGATGAACACCGCCAGCGTGCCGAGACCCTCGGGATCACCGGCAAAACCGCTGCCCGACGAGATAACCACTGCCAGAATCATGGTGCCAAGCACCAGTATGATCGGCTGGAAGACCGAACGCAGGCGTCTTGCCCGCAGCGATTTGGTGCGCATTTCAACGTTGATCTTATCAAACGAATGGCAGACACTGTCCTCGACGGCAAGTGTCTTGATGGTCTTTGCACCGGTGATGTCCTCGTTGAACGAGGCAGTCAGTTTTGCGTTGGTTCTGCGTACCTCCCGGTTCAGCCTGAGGATGTTTTTCTCCATCAGCTGGCAGATGACCAGTGCGCCCACCAACACCACCATGACCAACAGCGCCAATTTCCAGTTCAGAATGAACATGGATACCGAACAGAAGATCAAATAGGAAACCGTCCAGACCGTGTCCGCAAGGCCCCAAGCGAGCATACCGCCCAGACTGAACGTGTCATTGAGTACACGCGACAGCAGATAGCCGACCGGTGTGACATTGAAGTAAGAAAGCGACTGGCGCTGCAGTTTTTCAAAGCAGGCATTACGCAGATCCTTACCGACCCGCAGATCCAGGTTCATCGAGTTGCGGATGAAAATGATTGTACCCGTAACCTGAATCAAGATTGCGATTGCATACAGCAGAATGAACCACTGGATACCCTGCGTGGTGTTTCCGCCGACGAAGTTATTGAACGCATACCGTGAAAAATACGGGATCAACGCGTCAACACAAGCTGTGATCATGGTGCAGATCAGCAGCGGAATCAGGTAACGCTTGTGATTGCCGAGGAAAACAAGCATGCGTTTCCATTCTTTGAATTCGAATTTATTGCTGAGGGCGTATTCGTCGAAATTATTCTGGTTGATTTCAGACGCCATTTGCGCCCACCTCCGTTTCCATCTCCTCCTCAAACATGCTCTGGATGTTGAAGATGGAGCTGTAAATACCGTTTAATTTGAGCAATTCCGTATGCGTGCCCATCTCTGAAATCTTGCCTTCCGAAAGCACCATGATCTGATCGGCGTCCATCAATGTCGAGATGCGGTGCGAGATGATGATGGTCGTCGTGTCCTTGGTGCGGCGTTTGAGTGCGGAACGGATTTTGCTGTCGGTCTCGACGTCTACCGCCGAGAGCGAATCATCGAACACCAACACCGGTGCATCCTCGACGAGTGCTCTTGCGATGGCCACGCGCTGCCGTTGTCCGCCCGAGAGCGTGACGCCTTTTTCGCCGATCAGGGTTTCGTAACCCTCCGGAAATTCGAGGATCGAAGAATGAATCTCCGCCGTGCAGGTCGCTGACTCAATCATGTCACGTGTTGTATCCGGTGCGGCTAATTTTAAGTTATTATCGATGGTATCCGAAAACAAGAACGGTTCCTGCAACACCATGGCGATATTGCGGCGCAGGTGCCTGCGGTTGATCTTGTTGATTTCGGTGCCGTCTATGGTGATCTTGCCCTGCCCTTTTTCCTCGTCGAGGTCATACAGGCGGTTCAGCAGGTGCAGCAGCGTCGATTTCCCGCTGCCTGTTCCGCCCAAAATCGCCAGCGTCTGCCCGGCTTTGAGCTCGAACGAGACATCGCGCAAAACTTCGGCGTTTTCAAATCCGAAAGAGACATGCTCATATTTGATGTCGCCTTTGATTTCGGGGAACAGATCGGTATCGTTGTCCTGTTCGGCTTTGACCGACAAAATCTCGCTGATACGGCCGATGGAAACACCGGCTTTGCTCATCTCACCCAGCGTTCTGCCGAGACGGCGCATCGGCCATGCCAGCATACCGCCGTACATCGCGAAGACGATGATTTCACCGGGGCTCATCTCGCCGTGAACCGTCAGTAAAGTGCCGTAAATCAACAGCATTGCCGTCTGAGAGGCGCTGATCAAGTCGCCGATGCTCCAGTACCAACCCAAGAGTTCACCGGTTTTGATCCAAAGGTCCGCAAATTCCGCGTTGCCGGCTTTGAAACGGTCGAGTTCCTGCCGTTCGCGTCCGAACGCCCGCACGACCCGCACGCCGGTGAAGTTCTCCTGTGCAATGGCGTGCATGCGGCCCTCGGCCTCGTCAGCCAACTGAAACCGTTTAGCGATTTTGCCGTAGAAACCGCCGGAATAGCCGATGACGATCGGAACGAACACCAGACAGGCCAACGCCAGTTTGGTATTGATCGAGAACATCAATGTATAGGCGATGACCAGCATGAAGATGATCCGGACGACGTCGGTAAACTGGCCCGACACGAAGTTGCAGACCGTGTCTACGTCCGAAGAACAGCGCTGCATGATGTCGCCGGTCTGAATCGATTTATGCCACGAGAACGGCAGCCGCTGGATATGGTCGAACAGCATTTTGCGCAGTTTGTAAGACAGATGCTGCGCCAGCTGTGCGCCCGAATAGTTGCGGAAATAATTGAACACGGCGGAAAACACCGCGACTGCAAATACCAACAGACCGCAGATAAACAGGTGCGTCAGCAGAAAGTCCCGCCCGCCGAGTTGCGCGACATAATCCGCTAACTTTTGCGGCAGGTTGAAATCCATCTGTCCGATGACCGAGTCGATCGTAACACCGACGATTTTCGGAGAAATATATGACAGGCAGACACTCAACGCCATCGTGACCACACAGACCCAGAAAAAGCGCCAGTTCCCCCGCATAATTTTCATAATAAAGGCAAAATTGCCCCTCTTCTTTATATCCTTATTTTTCAATTTGTACCTCAATAAGACGGTTAAAAAGACCGCAGGCAGTCGATATGATTATAGAGATTGAACTACCGAATCAAAAAAACGCGTCAAACCATAAATATATAAGACGAAACAAACTGTTTCGTCAGCCAAACGAATAAAAGAAGCACCGCCCACAG
>Ga0116152_10001696_pt1 | contig 18066 bp, 13 predicted proteins | sample AD_UKC119_MetaG_FD_89894 | JGI IMG/M metagenome (GOLD analysis project Ga0116152, IMG submission 89894) | Active sludge microbial communities of municipal wastewater-treating anaerobic digesters from Hong Kong - AD_UKC119_MetaG | ecosystem: Engineered > Bioreactor > Anaerobic > Digestate... | reverse complement strand
TGAAAAGTCCGTACAATGTAGTTCCCAAACTGGTTGAAAAATTATAAGTCCGGTAGCTTTCAAAACCTGAAACCGTGTCCTGAACAATACCTCCACCACCATCATTTGCAGTTTCATCATACCGTTTGCGCGTACTTTTCAAAACCCAAGTTTCCCGATAGTTAGTTCCGGCTGAAGCACTTAAATATTTAAGGATTTTAAAGTTTGTGGTAATTGGAATATTATGTTGCGCCCCAATCTGTGCGCTGTTGAACATTTCCTGTTTAAAGAAAAGCGAATCAACTGTCTGGATTCGGTTTTCCGCAGTAACATCATATTGAAAGTTAATGTTTTGAATAATCCCCTTTTTGGTACCATCCTTTGGTGCAAAAGGATAAATCCTTGAAACACTTGCATTCAAGTTTGGCAAAGACATTGATATTTGTTGTGTATTCGTGTTTTGCGAATGTGTAGCTGCCACAGTCAAGTTAACCTGTGGATCACCCTCAAAACTCTTTGAATAGGAAACGGAGGAGCTAAGCGTATTCACTAAAGCACTAGCGTTATTGGTCTGGTTGATGGATTGATTGAAATATTTACTACTTCCCAAATTCACCGAAGCCGAAAAACGCGAGTTTGGATTGCTCTTTGTATCTTGGCTGTGCGTCCACCGAATGTTGTAAATAGCGCTTTCCTGAAAATTAGGAAAACCCCGTTCTTCCTGAACAAGATATTCATACCGTGCACTAAAATTTCCACGGTACTTATATTTTAATACATAAGCAGATTCGCCACGAAGGGCATAGCTTCCGTTTGTATAATAGTCGCCCAATAGACTAAAATCCAGGTAATCATTTATGGCGAAGTAATACCCACCATTCTGAAAGAAAAACCCTCGACTGTTGTTTTCGCCAAAGGAAGGGATAATAAAACCAGAGGTGCGATCTTCTGTTAGTGGAAAATATGCAAAGGGAAGCCCCACAGGCGTTGGCACATCTGCAATGTACATATTTGTTAAACCTGTTACTATTTTTTTCTTTGGAACAAACTTCGCCTTCCGGGTGTAAAAGTAATATTCCGGATCGTCAATATTTTTTGAAGTAGTAAACTTCACATTCCGAAGATAAACTACGGAATCGTTTACTTTTTTGGTCACTTCAGAAATTACCCTAAAGCCGTTTTGTTCCGTTCTACTATTATAGACCAATGCTTTTTCTGTGTCAAAATTATATCGGATGGAATCTGGCTCTACTCTATTGTTGGCCTGAACGAAAATGGGACGTTGGCTATAAACTCCAGCGCTGTCTATTCCTTTGGCATATACTTCGTTTTTGTTGTAATCTAGAATTATAAGGCCTGCATCTATGCGCATATCTTCATATATGATATACGCTTTGTTATACATATAGACTTTGTTCTCCTTTCTATTGAGCAGTACGTAGTCTTCCCCATAATAATCCACAATGTCTGTTAAAGTTTCCTTGGGTGGCTTTATGGAATCAGTCTTTACGGTATCTTGGGCTTGCTCGTTTATTTCATCAACAATTGGTTTTAGGTTTACTGAAAGAGTGTCTTCTTTAGTGGTTTTGGGGATGTTAGCTTCATTCTTTGTTGGAATGTCCTGCGCATGCAAAACTGAACTGCAAAGAAGCAGGAATGTTAAGAAGATTGTTAAGTAATGCCTGTTGGTTCGCAATGTGCTGATGCTATTATTTTGTAGTTTTGGCTCAGTATTTGAAACGCTCAAAAATAAACATATTTTTTGGGGTACGTTTTTTTAAATGAAATTTTTAAAATATCAATTTTTATTAATCGTTAACAGGTATATGAAAACGAAAATTTTTTCTTCTTTCGTATTAATAATAAGTATTTCATTGTTTTCTATTACTGCTTCAGCGGCTGAAAATCCTATAAAACCATTTGTTGTGGTTTTGGATGCAGGTCACGGTGGCCACGACCACGGAAATAAAGGAAATGGATATAAAGAATCTGAAATTTCACTCAATATTGTTTTAAAAGTGGGAGCGGAGCTTGAAAAAATCCCTAATGTAAAAGTAATCTATACCCGTAAAACAGATGTTTTTATTGAACTTCGCGAACGTGCTGCAATAGCCAACAGGGCAGATGCAGATCTTTTTGTTTCTGTGCACTGCAATGCCCACAGCAGCAATGCGTTTGGCACTGAAACCTTTGTGCTTGGGTTGCACAAAAGCCAAGCAAACTTTGAGGTTGCAAAAAAGGAGAACGAGGTTATCTATTTGGAAGATAACTATAAAGAAAAATATGGAGGTTTTGACCCTAACGCTCCAGAATCGTTAATAGGAATGGTATTGATGCAAGAAGAATATCTTGATCAAAGTATACTTTTAGCAAGTTTGGTACAAAACAATATTGTAAACAACCTAAAACAAAATGACCGCAGCGTTAAACAGGCCGGTTTCTGGGTTCTTCATAATACCTATATGCCCAGTGTTTTGATTGAAACAGGTTTTCTTACTAATAAAAAAGAAGGTGCATATTTGAATTCAGCAAAAGGGCAGACTGATATGGCACGTGAAATAAGCGCTGCCATTAAAACCTATATAAGTAGTCTTTCCGTGGCAAATGATAATGTTAAAGACCCCGAAGTTAAGGAACTGGAAGTTGAAAAAGTAATTGAGACAACAAAAGCAGATTTATATGAAGGCGTAACTTTTAGGGTTCAATTAGCTGCCAGTAGAAAAAAACTGGACCCAACGCCCAGTAATTTTAAGAGGCTCAAAGATGTAGCTCGAGAAAAAGAAGATGGCCTTTATAAGTATTATTATGGAGAAACCTCTGATTATAACAAAATTCAGGTAATGAAAACCTTTGTACAACAAAAAGGGTTTCCATCCGCATATATTGTTGCTTTTAAAAAAGGAAAAAAAGTTAATGTGCAAGAAGTGTTAAAATCGAAAGCCAATTAGCGTGCTTTCTTTATATTTATCACTTAAATTTGTTCAAAATCTAAAATTGCACTCTTGAGACTATCCAAAGAAGTTAAAACCGGAATTCTTGCCATTGGCGCCATATTATTATTGATATTTGGCTATAGTTTTTTAAAAGGTACCAACCTGTTAGACAAAAACCGTGAATTCTATGTAAAATATGACAACGTGGAAGGATTGGCCCAAGCTGCGCCCGTTACTATCAATGGACTTACCGTGGGTAAAGTTCAGGATATAACCTTCGCCAATTCAAAAGGTGGTTTGGTTGTTAAATTTACGGTTGAAAAGGACTTCGACTTTTCAAGAAACAGTATAGTTAGAATTTATAGCTCTGGTCTTCTTGGTGGGAAAAACTTGGGGATTTTCCCGGAGTATGATGCAAAAAACATTGCCAAAAGCGGTGACACCCTTCGTGGCGATGTGGAAGACGGTATGTTGACCGCCGTTTCAAAAGCACTTGCTCCTTTGGAAAAAAAGGTAAATAATACCCTTGCTACCATAGACACGCTTTTATTGAGCATGAATGCAATTGTGGATAAAGAGACTCAAAAAAATTTGAAAGAGGCCATTGAAAACCTAAACAATACATTAAATTCCTTTTCAGGGGTTTCTGAAAACCTAAATCAAATTCTTTCAAACAATACCGGAAAACTGGACAATACCTTTACCAATCTTGATAAAACCGCAAGCAACCTTTCCCAGTTAACAGATTCATTGGCACAATTGGAAACCGGAAAATTGGTTGCCGATCTTCAGAATGTGGTTGACAAAATGGATAAAATTGTAGCGGGAGTAGATAATGGAGAAGGTTCTATTGGCAAATTGTTAAAAGACGACAAACTCTACCAAAATTTAGAAGGTGCTTCCAGACAGCTTGAACAACTTTTACAAGACGTAAAACTGAACCCAAAACGATACGTTCACATTTCTGTATTTGGTAAAAAACAGAAAGAATACGTAACACCGGACAACCCAGACGAATAAACCATGCAGTACCTTCCTAACATACTCTTCAGCATCGCCCTAGTGGCGGGAATAGGTTATTTTACAATGAACATCCGTAAAATAATTCGCAACATCAAGTTGGGACAGGAGGTTGATGCTTCTGACAATACGGGACAACGGTGGAGCAATGTAGTCCGTATAGCTCTGGGCCAATCAAAAATGGTAGTTAGGCCCATTCCTGGATTGCTGCACCTGTTTGTTTATATTGGGTTTGTCATCATCAATATTGAAGTTCTTGAAATTATCATAGATGGTATTTTTGGTACACACCGCATTTTTTCCACAGTACTTCCCGCAGGATTGTACAACTTTTTAATTGCCTCTTTTGAAATACTGGCACTTTTGGTTTTGGTGGGCGTTATTCTTTTTTGGACACGAAGAAATGTTCAAAAACTACAACGCTTTTGGAAACCGGAAATGAAAGGCTGGCCAAAGAATGACGGTAATTTTATTCTCTATTTTGAAATGATATTGATGATTCTGTTTCTAACCATGAACGCTGCCGATCAATCCCTACAGGCATTAGGGTCAGCTCATTATGTTGAGGCTGGAGCATTTCCTGTGAGTAAGTTTATTGTTCCGTTTATGGACGGTTTGTCCGAAGCAACCTATATCGCTATTGAACGAAGTGCTTGGTGGCTTCATATTTTAGGAATTCTTGTATTCCTGAATTACCTATACTTTTCAAAACATCTTCACATAATACTGGCCTTCCCAAATGTTTACTTCGGAAAAGTGGCTCCAAAAGGAAAGTTTAAAAATCTAGATTCCGTTACTAATGAAGTAAAAATGATGATGGATCCAAATGCAGATCCGTTTGCAGCACCCGCTGAAGGAGCAACCGAAACTCCTGCTAAATTTGGTGCCAGTGATGTAATGGATTTAAGCAGGATACAATTACTGAATGCATATACCTGCACCGAATGTGGCCGCTGTACCAGCGAATGTCCTGCAAATATCACCGGCAAAAAACTTTCGCCCCGTAAAATAATGATGGATACTCGTGATCGTTTGGAAGAGATTGGAAAGAATATTGACAAAAATGGCGAATTCAAACCAGACGGAAAACAATTGTTGGACGATTATATTTCAAGGGAAGAACTTTGGGCCTGCACCACTTGTAACGCCTGTGTAGAGGCTTGTCCCGTAAGTATTGACCCATTAAGCATTATTATGGATATGCGCCAATACTTGGTAATGGAACAATCGGCAGCTCCAACAGAGTTGAATGTTGCGATGACAAATATTGAAAACAACGGCGCACCATGGCCATACAACCAAATGGATCGATTGAATTGGAAGAATGAAAATTGATTGTATTTTGAATTGAAAAGAAATAATAATGAAGAAAGAGGAAGTAGAAAAAATGCTGCACGATAAAGTGGAAATGGGGGAACATGTAAGCCCAATTCTTCCCGAAGGGATAAAAAATTACTTGATAGACATTGACGGAACAATTACCGATGACATTCCAAATGAGGAACCCGAACGAATGGCAACCTGTAAACCATTTCCAGATGCTTTAAAAACCTTGAACAAGTGGTATGATGAAGGGAACGTCATCTGTTTTTTTACCTCCCGAACCGAAGCCCATCGCGAAGTAACCGAAACTTGGCTTAAAAAGCACGGTTTTAAATACCACAGTATGTTGATGGGAAAACCTCGCGGTGGTAACTATCATTGGGTGGATAACCATTTAGTGAGAGCTACGCGATATAAAGGTAGATTTACAGATTTGGTAGAGAAAGAAGTGACCATTGAAGTGTTTGAAGATTAATATTAATTATCACCCTGAGCGCAGTCGAAGGGTTGAAAATAGAAACTTTAAGAAATGACTGAACAAATAAAAGTCCCAACAATGGCCGAATATATGGCCCAAGGCAAGCAACCGGAAGTACTGTTTTGGGTTGGCTGCGCTGGGAGTTTTGACGACCGTGCAAAAAAAATAACCAAAGCCTTTGTAAAATTGCTCAACAAAGCAAATATAGATTTTGCCGTTTTAGGAACCGAGGAAAGCTGTACTGGTGATCCCGCAAAAAGAGCTGGAAATGAGTTTCTGTTCCAAATGCAGGCAATGACCAATATTGAAGTGCTGAACGGTTATGAAATAAAGAAGATAGTTACCGCTTGCCCGCATTGTTTTAACACCATCAAAAATGAATATCCCGGTCTTGGCGGTAATTATGAAATTATGCACCACACCCAATTCCTAAAATCCTTACTGGAAGAAGGCAGGTTGAAAGTTGAGGGCGGAAAATTTAAAGGAAAAAAAATCACATTCCACGATCCGTGTTATTTGGGAAGGGCAAATGGCGAATATGAAGCTCCTAGAAACCTTCTCGAAAAACTGGAAGTGGAACTGGTAGAGATGAAGCGTAACAAAAAACATGGCATGTGCTGTGGTGCTGGTGGAGCACAGATGTTTAAAGAACCCGAAGCTGGAGACACAGACGTAAACGTTGCTCGAACCGAACAAGCGTTGGAAACTTCATCAAAGATAATTGCAACGGGTTGCCCGTTTTGTATGGTAATGATGACCGATGGCGTAAAAGCCAAAAACGCTGAAGAAAATGTGCAAGTAATGGACGTTGCAGAAATGATTGCAAATGCAGAAGATTTATAAAAACCTAATTTGATTGTTTTTCTCCAAAGGCCATTTCGCAGTGCCAGAATGGGCATCTTATACAATCAACAAGATCATTTAAAAAATGTTGACAGATTTTAAAAACCTGCCCGATGATTCCAGAATATGGATCTATCAGGCCAATAGAAAATTAAGCGACGATGAAGTTGCCGAAATTACCAAATTATCAGAAGATTTCCTGACCAAATGGACCGCCCACGGTGCTGATCTTGAGGCGGGTCTTGAAATAAAACACAATCGTTTTATCATTCTAGGGCTCAATCAGGCAAATGCCTCAGCGTCAGGTTGCAGTATTGATGCCTCGGTACATTTCATACAATCACTTCAAGAGAAATTTGATGTGGATCTGCTCGATAAAATGAACGTTACCTTCTATTCGGGGGAATATATAGCCTATAAACCTTTAGCAGATTTCAGAAAAATGGCAAAGGACAAATCAGTTTCAAAAAACACTATCGTCTTTAACAATCTAGTCAATACAAAAGCAGAATATCTTGAAAATTGGGAAGTTCCCGCACACGAAAGCTGGCACAATAGATTTTTATCATAAAGGGGAAATTTTACTTATGAAGAACATACTGCTCACTTTCCTTTTTGCACTTATACATCTGTCGGTTTTTTCCCAAGATAAGAACCCATTAATTGTAAAAAACGATTTTCAGAATCAAAAAAAATGGGTCGATAGCATTTATGATTCCATGACTTTGGAAGAAAAAATGGGCCAGCTTTTTATGGCAGATATTTTTTCGAGTGACCCAAAGTCTAAAGCTGACAAGATTAAAGACCTCATTACAAATTATCATTTGGGAGGTGTCATTTTTTCCAAAGGAGGTCCTGTTCGCCAAGCCAAACTGAACAATGAGTTTCAGTCTCTCGCAAAAATACCTTTATTGATTGGTATGGACGCGGAATGGGGTCTTGCCATGCGCCTTGATTCTACCTACGCTTTTCCGTGGAATATGACTCTGGGAGCGATTACAGACAATAAGATCGTTGAGAAAATTGGCCGTAGGATTGGCGAACAGTCCAAACGTTTGGGGGTTCACATCAACTTTGCGCCAGTGGTGGACATAAACACAAACCCTAAAAACCCAATTATAGGTAACCGCTCATTCGGGGAAGACAGGGACAATGTAACCGAAAAGGCGCTCGCTTTTATGAAAGGCATGCAAAGCGCAGGTATTATGGGAAGCGCAAAACATTTTCCCGGTCATGGCGATACCGAAATGGACAGTCATAAAACCTTGCCAACTGTTGATTTTACTAGGGAACGATTGGATACTTTGGAACTTTACCCGTACAAAAGACTCATAAGTGAAGGCCTAAATAGCGTGATGGTTGCCCATTTGAATGTTCCAGCTTTGGATATACAGATGAATTATCCGTCTTCACTTTCTTCAAAAGTTGTAACGGACCTACTGAAAAAAGAGTTGGGCTTCAATGGTCTTATTTTTACGGATGCGCTTAACATGAAAGGCGCATCCAATTTCAAAAAACCTGGCGAAATTGAACTGGCGGCTTTTTTGGCAGGTAATGACGTGCTTTTGATTTCTGAAGATATTCCAAAGGCGATGGAATTTCTTATAAATTCATACAATGAAGAGGTAATTACCGAAAAACGATTGGCATATTCTGTCAAAAAAATTCTATATGCAAAATACAAAGTCGGGTTAAACCATTACACGCCTGTGAAATTGGCATATTTGGTCGAAGATTTAAACTCTGTAAATGACGATGTAATTTACGAAAAGGCAATGGACAATGCACTAACCGTATTGAAAAACGACCGAGCAATTCTTCCCATAAAAGACCTTCAAAAGAAAAAGATTGCTTATGTAAATTTTGGTGATGATTCTGGAGAATATTTTTTAAATGAATTAAAAAAATACGGTAACGTAGAATGGGTTAAGGCAAACAGTTTGGATGATTATATCCAGAAGTTGAAAGAGTATAATTACGTAATTATCGGCTTTCATAAAAACAATGAAAATCCTTGGAAAAATTTTCAATTTTCGGAAAATGAACTTGTTTGGCTTTATGAAATTGCTCGTACAAATACTGTGATTCTGGATGTTTTTGCGAGACCGTATGCTATGCTTGATTTAAAAACCACTGCCAATTTTGAAGGTGTTATTATGTCTTATCAAAATAGTAAGATTTCGCAGCAACTTTCCGCACAACTAATTTTTGGTGCACGCGAAGCAAAAGGTAAGTTACCTGTCTCCTTGGGTGAAGATTTTCCATTGAACACTTTTTTACAAACAAAATCCTTACGAAGACTGCAATACGGAACCCCCGAAAGTGTGGGTGTAAATAGCTACAAACTTAAAAAAATAGATTCCCTTGCAAATTTGGGAATTCGTGAAGGAATGTATCCCGGAGCGCAAATTTTAGTGGCACGAAAAGGGAAGGTTATCTATCAGAAAAATTTTGGTTACCACGAATATGATAATAAAATTGAAGTAAAAGACAATACCATTTACGATTTGGCTTCGTTAACCAAAATTCTGGCTTCCTTACCGCTTGTGATGCAACTTGTAGATAAAAAAGAATTAAGTATGAATACGAAGCTTTCAGAAATGCTTCCGAAATACAAAAATTCAAACAAGGCAAATATTACTTTAAAGGAAATGCTTTCGCACTATGCGCGTTTAAAGGCATGGATACCATTTTATCGCCATACATTCAACGATGAAAAAACGGGAATCTCTTCAAAGTATTATTCTGAGATTCCCGATAAAAACTTCAATGTTCAGGTTGCTGAAAATCTTTACATGCGAAGGGATTATATGGATACCATATTCAAAACAATTAGGGAAAGTGATTTAAACTCACGGCTTGAATATAAATACAGCGACTTGCCGTATTATATTTTGAAGCAATATTTAGAACGGAAATTCGGAAAGCCTCTGGAAATTATCGTTCAGGAAAATCTATATGAGTCCTTGGGCGCCAATTACACAATGTACCATCCGTTAGAAAAATTTTCAAAAGACAATATTCCGCCCACGGAACAAGATAATATTTTCAGAAAGCAGAAAGTTCAAGGTTATGTGAACGACCAAGGTGCGGCAATGCTCGGTGGCGTTAGTGGTCATGCTGGGTTATTCAGCAATAGTAATGATGTTGCCAAAATAATGCAGATGTATCTTTGGAAAGGTTTTTATGGGGGCAAACGTTATTTTAATCCCGATATATTAGATCTTTTTAACACCTGTTATTACTGTGATAAAAACGTAAGGCGCGGTGTTGGTTTTGATAAACCCCAATTAGGAACTTCTGGGCCAACCTGTGGTTGTGTTTCAATGACCAGCTTTGGACATAGTGGATTTACAGGAACATTTGCATGGGCAGATCCAGAACAGGAAATTGTTTACGTATTTTTATCAAACCGAACCTTTCCGGATCCAGAAAACCGAAAATTGATAAAGAGTGATTTACGCAGTAAAATCCAAGAAGCCATTTACGAGGCAATTGATTATTGAATTTAAGGGTATTTCAGAATACTTCAAACTTTGAACTTGAAACCAAAAAAATGAAGATAGCAATAGTATGTTACCCAACCTTTGGGGGTAGTGGAGTAGTGGCTACAGAATTGGGCTTGGCACTTGCCGAGCACGGCCACGAAGTACATTTCATTACGTATAAACAACCCGTTCGGTTGGAATTGCTTTCAAAAAATATTCACTTTCACGAAGTTTCTGTTCCAGATTATCCGTTGTTTCACTATCAGCCATATGAGCTTGCACTCTCCAGCAAGTTGGTTGACATGGTTAAACTCCATAAAATAGAAGTGCTGCATGTGCATTACGCCATTCCCCATGCTTATGCTGGTTATATGGCGAAGAAAATGCTGGAAGAAGAAAACATATATATTCCAATGGTTACAACGCTTCACGGCACTGATATTACGCTTGTTGGAAGCCATCCTTTTTATAAGACAGCAGTTACGTTTAGCATTAATAATAGCGATGTTGTAACTTCAGTTTCGCAAAGCTTAAAGGATGACACACTTCAACTTTTTGATATTAAAAAAGAAATCCATGTAGTTCCCAATTTTATTGATATTCCAAAAAAAATCAACCCTTATACCGATTGTGAACGCGATATGATGGCGGAAAGGAATGAACGCATTGTAACCCACGTGAGCAACCTTCGTAAGGTAAAACGTGTAATAGATGTTATTGAGGTTTTTGACCGCATCCAGAAAAAAATTCCTTCAAAATTAATTATAGTAGGAGAAGGCCCAGAACGCGAAGCCTGTGAAATTTTATGTACTAAAAAAGGAATTGAGGAAAAAGTTTTATTTGTTGGTAATAGCAATGAAGTTGATAAAATTCTTTGTTTCTCAGATCTTTTTATTCTTCCATCTGAAAAGGAGAGCTTTGGACTTGCAGCTTTAGAGGCTATGGCGTGTGGTGTTCCAGTAATATCAAGCAATACAGGAGGCTTGCCAGAAGTTAATATACAAGGCGTAAGTGGTTTTCTGAGCGATGTGGGCAATGTCGGGGAAATGGCAGAAAATGCATTGAAAATTTTGGAAACCGATGCATCTTTAAATAATTTCAAGAAACAGGCAGTAGAAGCTGCAATGGTATATGACACAAAGAAAATTGTGCCAATGTATGAGCAGTTGTATGCAAAAGCAATTACTGAAAAAAACAATGCCCCAAACTAGATGAGGCATTGATCAAGAAATTAAAATTTATAGCGCGCACTTAAACCTACGTCAAAACTCACATCATCTCTGTATCCTAAATTTGCTTGCGGCCTGAAATCAAAGGAAACAAGCAGCGGGAAATCAAAACTGTATTCTATACCCACATCACCTGTAAAAAAGGCAAAAGCTTCCGAATCCTTGTTTCGATAATATGGATAGTTATCATCATAATAACGATCAAAACTTTCAATTCCAGCGCCCAAACCAGGCCCAGCATACCAATTAAAGCCACCGTCAATGTTCCACACCCATTGATAAATTGCAGTGAATTTTACATCATCCCAATAGCGTTCGCTATGCCATGCAAGCCCTAGCTCCAAGCGATTTGCATCGCCCAATGCACGTTGGTAGTTAACCTCTGGGCCAAAGCCATTACTTTCGCTAAGGCGAATACCAATGGCATTTTTCGCTATTTCCTGGGCATTTGTTTGTACACCTAAACCGATAATAGTCAAAATTAATAAAACTGATTTTTTCATATATTTTCTTTTAGTTATTAACGTTGTAAAAATATATTTAATATAGCGAGACAATAGTTAATGGGAAGCTAATCCACATCCTAAAATTTACAAAGTTTTGTTAAGTATTTTTCTACATTTACAGTACCGACAATGAAAAAGCGATTCCAAAATTTTAAAAAAATATTCAATGGTGAATTTTTTACTGATTCCCTTCATACATCATTGTATGCCACAGATGCTTCGGTTTATAGAATGGTGCCGATGGCAGTGGCTTATCCTACTAACGAACGTGGTATCAAGCAACTTATCGTTTTTGCAGAAGAAAACGAAGTGTCCCTCATTCCAAGAACGGCCGGTACATCCTTGGCGGGGCAATGTGTAGGCGAGGGGATAGTCGTTGATGTTTCAAAACATTTCACCCAAATAATTTCCTTAGACACTGAAAAAAGAACGGTAACGCTTCAGCCTGGCGTTATAAGGGATGAACTGAACCGATACCTAAAACCTTTCGGACTTTTTTTTGGCCCAAACACTTCAACCAGTAATCGCTGTATGATTGGTGGTATGGTAGGCAATAACAGCAGCGGTACGACTTCCATTCAATACGGCGTAACGCGCGATAAGGTTTTAAAGTTGAAAACAATCCTTTCCAATGGGGAAGAAGTTGTTTTTGAACCTCTTTCAAAAGAAACATTTTTTAAAAAGCTGGAATTAAATTCCTTGGAAGGAAAAATCTATAAAACACTTTATAATGAATTGATTTCCGAAGAAACACAACAGGAAATTTGGAAGGAATTCCCAAAGCCCGAAATACACCGAAGAAATACAGGCTATGCAATAGATAGCCTGCTGAATACTTCTGTTTTTGGGGAATTTAACAAAGAAATCAATCTCTGCAAATTATTATGCGGAAGTGAGGGAACGCTTGCTTTTACAACAGAAATTACACTCCAGCTAGATCCTTTACCGCCTCAATTCACGGCAATGGTTGCAACTCACTACGAAACGCTGGAAACTTGTTTGAACGATGTGGTTGTAGCAATGCAACACAAGCTGCATACATGCGAAATGATGGACAATGTGATATTAGATTGCACTAAAAAAAACAAAACCTACGAACCCTATCGGTTTTTTGTGGAAGGAAGTCCAAAAGCAATTTTATTATTGGAACTGAAAAGCATTTCTGAAGATGATTTACAAAGTCAAATAGAAGCTTTAATGGATTCCCTTAAAATTTCGGGCTATAGCTATCACAGTCCGGTTTTAAGGGGCGAGGAAATTGAAATGGCTTTGGAACTACGCAAGGCAGGCTTGGGACTTCTGGGAAATATGGTCGGTGACCGAAAAGCTGTTGCCTGTATTGAAGATACGGCAGTTGCTTTGGAAGATTTGCCATCTTACATAGGGGAATTTTCCGCTTTGATGAAAAAATACGACCAACAGGCGGTCTATTACGCACACGCCGGTGCTGGTGAGCTACATTTACGACCCATCCTTAATTTGAAAGAGAAAGAAGGTGTAGCATATTTCAGAAAAATAACGACAGATGTGGCTTTGCTCTGCAAGAAATACAAAGGCTCCTTTTCTGGCGAGCACGGCGATGGCATTGTGCGTGCAGAATTTATTCCGCTGATGATAGGAGAGAAAAATTATGCGCTTTTAAAAAGAATAAAGACAGCTTTCGACCCCAAAAATATTTTCAATCCCGGGAAAATTGTGGATGCTTTTAAAATGGACGAGTCTCTTCGCTATGAAATTGATAGAAAAGAGCCAAATATTGAAACATTAATGGATTTCAGTGATTCCGATGGTATTCTTCGATTGGCTGAAAAATGCAACGGAAGTGGGGATTGCAGAAAAACGGACGAAGCGGCGGGAGCAATGTGCCCAAGCTATCACGCCACTAAAAATGAAAAAGACACTACCCGTGCCCGTGCCAATGCCTTACGGGAGGTTTTAACAAATAATGAAGCTGCCAATAAGTTTAACTCAGGCGAATTAAAAGAGGTTTTTGATCTCTGCATCAGCTGTAAGGCATGTGCCAGCGAATGCCCAAGTAATGTTGATATTAGTACGGCGAAAGCAGAATTTTTATATCAGTATAACAAAGCTAATGGAATTTCTTTATCCAATAAATTATTCGGAAAAAGTACTAAGCTTAACAAAGCTGCTTCCAAATTTCCGAAACTCTCCAATTGGTTTTTTACGAATGGATTCACTTCAAGAATTATTAAAAAAGTTGGTCGGGTCCATCAAAATCGTTCACTGCCCATTATTTCGACAAAAAGTTTTAGTAAAATAGTTCAAAATTATAAAAATCAAACAATTACAAGTTATTTATCTAAAGAAAAAGTATCCCAAAAAATATTTCTTTTTGTTGACGAATTTAGTAATTATCTAGATGCAGAAATTGCAATGGATTCCTTTTTACTATTAAACGGTCTGGGTTATCAAGTTGAAATTATTGATGGTTTGGACAGTGGCCGGGCATTGATTTCAAAAGGGTTTTTGGAAGAAGCGAAAAGGGAAGCAAATAAAAACATATCGTTTTTAAAAAATAAAGTGGCCAAAGACGCACCTTTGCTTGGCATTGAGCCTTCGGCAATACTTACTTTTCGCGATGAATACCTTCGCTTGGCAGACGATAAAATTTCCGCAGAAATCCTTTCAAAAAATGCATTTTTAGTTGAAGAATTTCTTTCGGCGGAAATCCAAAAAGGAAATATTACGGCTGCACAGTTTACTTCCGAAGAAAAATATATTAAGATCCACGCACACTGTCACCAAAAATCAATCAGCAACCAGAAAGTAACTTTTGACCTTTTGAATCTTCCCAAAAATTACACACCAACCATTATCCCTTCAGGATGCTGCGGGATGGCGGGCAGTTTTGGATATGAAAAGGAACATTACGAAGTAAGTATGAAAATAGGGGAGCTGAAGTTATTTCCCGCTGTAAGAAAAACTACCGAAGACACTATTATTTCAGCTAATGGCACAAGTTGTCGTCATCAAATTTTTGACGGGACAGGCAGAAAAGCATTGCACCCGGTAACGATTTTAAGACAAGCTTTAAAAAATTAAATAATAGTTTTAAAAGCTTTCATGGCTGCAACCATATTTTCAAAACCTTCACCATTTTCTTCCTCAATTAAAGATTCGTCTGGAGCCAAAAGATGCTTTCTATCTTGAAAGGAATATAAGTTCCATCGCTCGTTATTATATTCCAAAGCGGTCAAGTTTTCAATCCAATCACCACTATTTAAGTATATACAGCTTCCTTTGCTTGTAATTACCTTTTTAATGCAAGGCTGATGAATATGACCACAAACTACGTAATCAAATTCGTTTTCAATTGCCAAATCGGTTGCGGTTGTCTCAAAGTTATCTATGAACTTAACTGCTGACTTTACGCTATTTTTAATTTTTTTTGACAGCGAATATTTTTCGTGGCCTGCTTTTTCCAATAAATAATTTATAAATCTGTTGAAAAGAATCAATAGATCATAGCCCCAACCCCCAAGTTTTGCAATCCATTTGGCGTGTTGCACGGAAGCGTCAAACACATCTCCATGAAAAAACCAAGCCTTTTTTCCGTCAAGATTTAGTAAAAGCTTATCCACAATTTGGATATTGCCCATTTTCGTATTACTAAACCGCCGTAGCTTTTCGTCGTGATTTCCAGTTATATAGTACACTTTTGCACCCTTCGCCGCGTGAGACAATATCTTTTTAATAATCAAAAGGTGTGCTTTGGGAAAATATCTTTTCCGAAACTGCCAGATATCAATTATATCGCCGTTCAAAATAATCTTTTTCGGTTTTACGGAATTTAAATAATGAAGAAGCTCTTTAGCGTGGCAGCCGTAGGTCCCTAAATGGACATCAGATATTACAACAATTTCAACCTTTCTTTTCAATCACACATTTTTACATTACAAATTTCTACAAATCATCGAATTCAAACTTTAAGTGAAGGTTATGGTTTAAATGCGAAAATGTTATGTAATAAGCCGCATGTTTCTTAAAGATTATGAACAAGGTTATTTTCATTATTCGTCCCTATCAATTACATTTGTTGAAAAGCAACCTATGGCAGGCAATTCCTTCGGAACAATTTTTAAACTCACCACTTTTGGAGAATCGCACGGTCCCGCTATTGGCGGAATTATAGATGGTTGTTCAGCAGGCCTTTCTCTCGATTTTGAAGCAATAAACGCTGAAATGCAGCGCCGCAAACCTGGCCAATCTGCAATTGTAACCCAGCGGAAGGAAGAGGACGAAGTAAAATTTCTCTCCGGAATATTTGAAGGAAAAACTACGGGAACTCCTATTGGGTTCATTATTGAGAATACCGATCAAAAAAGTAAGGATTACAGCCATATAAAAGGTATTTACCGTCCTTCGCATGCAGATTATACCTACGATAAAAAGTACGGCATCCGTGATTATCGTGGTGGCGGACGTTCCTCGGCACGTGAAACGGCTTGCAGGGTGGTTGCCGGAGCTATTGCAAAACAACTGCTTCAAGGTATAAAAATCACTGCCTATGTTTCTTCAGTAGGCAAAATAGAACTTAAAAAACATATTCCGAAGTTGATTTTTCGGAAATCGAAAAAAACCCAGTACGATGTCCCGATGCCGAAATGGCTTCAAAAATGGAGGATTTTATTAAATCCATTCGAAAAGAAGGGGATACCGTTGGCGGAACCATTAGCTGTGTTATTCAAAATGTTCCCCTTGGTTTGGGCGAACCAGTTTTTGATAAATTACACGCAGAATTGGGTAAGGCAATGCTTTCAATAAACGCCGTAAAAGGTTTTGAGTATGGAAGCGGTTTTGCGGGAACAAGAATGAAGGGCAGTGATCACAATGATGCATTTACTAAAGACGGAAGCACCAAAACAAACCACAGTGGTGGAATACAGGGTGGGATAAGCAATGGAGAGGATATTTATTTTAATGTAGCGTTTAAACCTGTAGCTACCATCATGCAAAGTCAGCAAACCATAGATAACAAAGGAAATAAAGCAGTGGCTGAAGGAAAGGGACGTCATGACCCTTGTGTAGTTCCGCGGGCAGTGCCTATAGTTGAGGCAATGGCCGCACTGGTTTTGGCGGATTTCTATTTATTGAACAAAATTTCGAAAATTTAAAAGACCAATCATTTTATGAAAAAACTAGCGCTACACTGGAAGATAATCATCGGACTTGTTTTAGGTATCATTTGGGCATTGCTTTCCAGCCAACTGGGGTGGAGTGAATTTACCATAAATTGGATAGCACCCTTTGGAAAGATTTTCATCAATCTATTAAAATTGATTGCCGTACCACTTGTTTTAGTATCAATAATTAGTGGGGTTGCGAATATTGGCGATCCATCCAGTCTTGGAAGAATGGGAGGGAAGACGCTTTTGGCGTATTTAATTACCACGCTCTTTGCAGTAAGTATGGGTCTTTTATTAGTGAATGTAATTCAGCCGGGAAAGCTTATTGATGAGCAAAGCAGAATCGACAATAGGATAAGTTATGAAATTTGGGCCGCTTCTGAAGGCCACGAAATAAAGGATGGAATTAATTATTTGCAGGATCCCGCATTTTTTGAGCGCGCACAGAAAATTACCGACCTCTCTAAAGGTGAGCTTAAAGACGCTTCAGTAACCGAAAAAATGCAGACTGCCGAGAAAACAAAAGAATCAACGCCTTTGCAGCCTTTGGTAGATATTGTTCCTGAAAATTTCTTCTTTTCATTGACCGATAATGGATTGATGCTGCAGATTATTTTCTTTGGAATATTTTTCGGGGTCTGTTTGTTATTGATTCCTAATGAAAAATCACAACCCGTTACAGCCTTTATGGACAGTGCCATGGAAGTGTTTTTAAAAATGGTCGATTTGGTAATGCAGGCAGCACCTTTCTTTGTTTTTGCACTTTTGGCCGGCGTTGTAAGCAAAATGGCGGGAGACGATATAGGGAAAGTTTATGAAATATTTAAAGGTTTAAGTTGGTATTCCCTCACCGTCTTTATCGGACTGATGCTGATGATTATCCTTATATACCCGTTGTTGGTTAAAATATTTGTAAAGAAAATACCCTATAAAGGCTTTTTTAAAGCTATGGCACCGGCGCAAACATTGGCATTTTCTACTTCAAGTAGTGCGGCAACCCTGCCAGTTACCATGGAATGCGTGGAAGAAAATTTAGGGGTTGACAAAAAAATAACCAGTTTCGTGTTGCCTATTGGTGCTACTGTGAATATGGACGGAACTTGCCTTTATCAAGCCGTGG
>Ga0116152_10001695_pt1 | contig 18068 bp, 7 predicted proteins | sample AD_UKC119_MetaG_FD_89894 | JGI IMG/M metagenome (GOLD analysis project Ga0116152, IMG submission 89894) | Active sludge microbial communities of municipal wastewater-treating anaerobic digesters from Hong Kong - AD_UKC119_MetaG | ecosystem: Engineered > Bioreactor > Anaerobic > Digestate... | reverse complement strand
GGTGAATAAATCATCGCATTGCGCAATCGCCCTTCAGTAGATGAACCTTTTTCATCACCGCCTTCATTTACTCCGCTACCATTGGTTTCTGTATTCGCCCAGCGCATTGAGAAGTCAAGCTGAACTTTGTCATTAGGATTATTTGTTAGCTTTAGAGAAAGATTATCGCGCGAAAAATCAGAGCCATACATAATGGCCTTTTCATCATAGCGGTTATAACTAAAAGCATATTTCATCTTTTCTGTACCACCGGTCAAGCTCAAATTGTGATTCTGTGTTTCGCCTACTCTTCCAAAGGTTATACCTAACCAATCGTTTCCCTGAATGGTTTTGTACATATCAATATCCTGACCGTTTCCAAGATATTTGATGTAATCGTCTGCATTCGGATCTGTCCAATCACTTCGTAACAAAGCCAGTTCATATTGCCAAAGAGCAAAGTCATATGGCCCCAGGACATCGAGCGTTTTTGCAATTTGTTTTACACCGTAGTAGCCATTGTAGGTTACAGAAAATTTACCTGCCGTTCCACTTTTAGTAGTAACTATTATTACTCCGTTTGCTCCTCGTGCTCCATAAATAGCAGTAGAAGATGCATCTTTCAGCACATCGATAGAAGCAATATCATTAGGCGAAATATCACTGATAGAATTTACAGGAAATCCGTCGACAATATATAATGGAGCGTTGCTTTGAGTGATAGAACCACCACCCCTTACACGAATCATTATTTCTGCATCCGGAGAACCTTCTGTGGAGACAATCTGCACCCCGGCCATTTTCCCCTGAATCGCTTCAGCAGCTGAAGAAACAGGAATTGCTGCAATCTGTTTGGAACTGACTGATGACACCGACCCTGTAAGATCGCGCTTTTTTACAGTACCATAACCAATTGCAACAACTTCTTCAAGTTGAGTATCCTCGGTAACCAGTCCTACATTTATCTCGGTTTGTCCGTTAACCGGGATTTCCTGCGTAGTAAAGCCTATAAAAGAGAACAAAAGTGTCCCGTTTGAAGGCACTTCTAAGGAATAAGTACCATCTGCCATTGTAATGGTTCCTGTAGTAGTCCCTTTTACGACAACATTCACTCCAGGCAGTTCTTCGCCCGACGAAATGTCGGTAACTTTTCCTTTTACGGTAATGTTTTGCGAGAAAACTGTAAAAGCAAAACAAAGTTGAATCAGAATCAATACACCGACGCTACGAAAGAGATTTTTCAAGCGCAGAGCATGATTTTTCGTTTCAGAATTTGCCATAGTTTATCATTTAGATTTAATTAATAATTATTGGTCAGTTTAACTACTTTAAAACAATATTAAGTAATAGAATCAACAGCACTATCAGAAGAATAAAAAATGCAAGGATTATATTGTTATTCTTTCTTAAGTTTCGTTGAGTGTCGCGCATAGTTCTGCTCATAGTAAAGTCTGTATGCAATTTAGGCAGATTTAAGAAGATGATTTTTCTTATTCTTCCCAAACGCTGTTGCAATACTTCCCTAAACGAGAAATGCTTCCCAAATTGCGGGTAATAAAGTCACATGTGTTTCTACACAAAAGAATAAAATACTTTCATCGATCTGATTATAAGCATATTATCACAGGAAACTCTTTAGGGAATAAAAAGTCTATTTTTCAGTTTTACGGGAAAGATATTCGCTCGCGCTCATGCCATACTCACGTTTAAAACACTTCCTAAAATGAGATAGATCTTTAAATCCGACAGAATAAGCAATCTCTGAAATGTTTAGTTTTTGTTGCTCCAGAAGCTGGGTTGCCCGTTTTAAACGAATATGGCGTATAAACTCTTTTACCGTCATGTTTGTGAGTGCATGCAATTTGCGGTAGAGCTGCATCCGACTTACCCCTACTTTCAATGAAAAGTTTTCAATGTCAAGTTCACTGTCAGCAATGTTTTCTTCAATCACATCGATCACCTTCTGGAGAAATCGTTCGTCAGGCGAAGAAATAACCACATTGGTTGGTTCGAGCACCATTGTGGATGTAAACTTTTCTTTTAACAGGTCGCGCATCGATAACATATTCTCTACTTTGGCCTGTAACACTGACAGGTCAAAAGGTTTTGTGATGAAATCATCAGCACCGGTGGAAAGCCCCTTCAATTCATGCTCTTTTGAGTGCATTGCAGTTAGCAGCAGTACAGGAATGTGTGAAGTACGCTCGTCGTTTTTCAATCGTTTACACAATTCATAACCATCTACCTTTGGCATAATAATATCGCTGATAATGATATCAGGAATTGTGTCAAGAGCCCGTTTCCAGCCATCTTCCCCGTTAACAGCTTCATATATCCTGTAAATCGAATTAAAATGATTTCTGATAAACTGGCGGACATCAGCATTGTCTTCAACAATTAACATTACCCTATCGCCAACATTTAGTTCAGTCTCCTTAACCAATTCTTTTCCCTGAGATAATTCCTTTTTGCTGGTTACGTTCTCCTCCTGGTTTTCAACGGCCAGGTTATAAGGAATACGAATTGTAAATTTGGTTCCTTTTCCAGGTTTGCTTGTTACAAATATTTTCCCTTTGTGCAAATGAACAAGTTCTTTCACCAGGGCTAAACCGATTCCGGCACCTCCCGATTGCTTATCCCCATCATCCGACTGGAAAAACCGCATAAATATTTTTTCAATGTTACTGTTCGAAATACCTCGTCCGGTGTCTTTTATACTGATCTCGATAAATTGCTTTTCAACTTCTCTTTCAACAAAGTCATCACTTTCCGAATCAAAAATAAGTGAAAGATTGACTGTTATCGATCCTTTCTCTTCGGTGTATTTAAATGCATTTGAAAGCAGGTTATTGATGATCTTTTCAATTTTGTCAGGATCAAACGAAACAAACAGACGTTTTTTTAAAGTATTAAAAGTAAGCTTGATATCGCGTTCAATAGCGTAGTCATTAAATGTATTTACAATATTTCGCAGAAAACTTACAATATCATCTTCCGTTAAGTTTAGCTTGAGATTGCCTGTTTGCATTTTTCTGAAATCAAGCAATTGGCTGATAAGCTTGTTCAAATTCTGGGCATTCCGATGCATCAATTTCAGGTTTTCCTGATCCTCTCCATTCCTTTTATCATCTCTTAGCATTTTTTCGAGTGGTCCCAGAATCAGAGTGAGGGGAGTACGTATCTCGTGTGAAATATTGGTAAAAAACTTCAACTTCATCATGTCGAGTTCATGCAGTTTACGTGCATTTACACGCTCAATTACTAATTGATTCTTAATCTTTTCCCGGTTAATAAAAAATCTTATTATTGCATAGACTGTCAAAATAATAAACAACAGAATTAGTGTAATAAACCAGTTGGTTTTCCAGAAAGGTGGCAAAATAGTTATAAGCATTTTCAGCTCTTTACTTTCCTGTTGATTTCCCCAAAAGACTCTTTTAACTTTTAGGGTATAGTCTCCGGGATTAAGGTTAGTAAACGGTGCTATTCTGTCTTTTGAGGGGCCAATCCACTCACGATTAAAACCTTCAAGCTTATAGGAATACAAATTATTTTGGCTGTTTACATAGTTTAGCGCCGCAAATTCCAGGGTAAAGACATCTTGCCGGTAATTCAACACGATATGATCTGTTACTGAAATACTCTTATGAAGCACATCATTTTTCCCGTCACCAATCGACACCGATTTATTAAAGATTTTCAAATCGGTAAATACCAAAGGCACATCGGCATCCACATCCACAATTTCATCTGGGTTAAACATATTAAATCCTGACACTGTCCCAAATAACAGGCTTCCCGTTTTGGTTTTGTAGGCTGCATTATACCAGAACTGATTATTTCCCAAACCATCTCTGCTGCTAAAATTCTGAAAAATTTCATGCACCGGATCAAATTTTGACAAACCATTCGATGTGCTAATCCAAAACAAATGATGATCATCTTCAAGAATACAAAGTGCCTGATTATTGGCGAGTCCATCGTCCTCAGTATAATATTTCAAGGGTCCTGAACTTTCGGAATACAAAGCTATTCCGTGATCAGTAGTTGTGATCCATATCTGGTTATTTGTATCTTCGTGCATACCCCTAGAATGTTCAAAGAACCGTGTCACTTTATTTTCTTCCGGGTTGAAAATGATCACTTCATCGATACCTCCCATCCAAAGATTGCCACGAGAGTCAGTTTTAATCCAATTTATCTGCTCATTCCCGTTTAATTGCGGGTAATGAATAAATTTATCTGAGCTACGATCATATCTGTCGACACCACGAGATGTTGCAATCCAAATTTGATTTTTGTGATCTAGACACAAATCCCAAACCCGATTATCGGATATGCAACCGTCCCGGATTGCATCATACTGATAATTTGTAACAGCACGTGTTTTCAAATCAATTACATCAATACCTCCCAAATAGGTACCCACCCATAACTTTCCATAACCATCGTCGAGAAAAGCTTTAATACAATTCTGTGAAATCGGGTGCGGTGTATTTTTGTCTGTAGTCAGGTATTCATATTTCTTCTGTTCAGGATCATAAATATTTATGCCACCGTCTTCAGTCCCAATCCAGATATGGTTCTGTTCATCAATCCAAATAGCATAAACGTTACCACTATTCAGATATCTGTTATTACCGGGAAGTGCTGTATAGTTATGAAAGACCTGCTTACTTCTGGCCAGCAGGTTAAGCCCTCCTCGTGTACCTATCCAGGTTTCACCTTTTGAATCGTGGGTGATTGATAATACCGAGTTATTTGACAAGCTTCCGGGCTCCTGTAAACTCTGACGGTAAAAGCCAGTTACACCTCTTATTTTTGCATAACGAAACAAGCCGCCGCGTGTGCCAATCCAATATTCACCAAAAGCACCTTTTGAAACAGCACGTACAGTTTCAGTTCGGGCCGCAAATGGTTCGAGATCAATTTTCTTATATTTTTTTGTTTCCGGGTTGATTATAAATAACCCGGCAGAATAGGTTCCTACCCAAATATCGTCATCACTGTCAACATAAATCTCCCAAATTTCCCGATTGTTTCCTTCACCAATAGGAAGCTCAAAATATTCAAGTTGTTTTGTCAACATAGAATAAATAAAGAGTCCATCATTTGTTCCAATCCACAACTGATGGTTTTTATCAAATCTCAATTCACGGACAAACCGGCCATCCAAAGAAATATCAGAATTTGAAACCGGAAGTGGTATCAGATTCTGTACGGAATCCAATAGAAAAAGATTAAAATCTGTCGCCAGCCATAAGGTATTATTTTGATCTTCGATTACATCATTCACCGATATTTCGCGGTATTTAAAACCAGGAATTTTTTGTAAAGGCTTGGTGAAAATTTCTTTTTCGCGATCAAAAATATTTAAGCCACCTGTTTCAGTCCCAACCAACAGGTTGCCATTGTGGTCTTCCTTGATCACCCGGACCAGGTTCCCTTCTATACTTGCTGAGTCTTGTGAACTGGGCAAAAAATTCACAAATTTGTAGCCATCGAATCGGCTCAAGCCCTGGCTGGTGCCAATCCACATCCATCCTTTGCTATCCTGAAAAAGACACTGAATCTGGTTATTAGGTAAACCATCCTCCTGTGTAAAAATATCAAAACTATACTCTGATTGAGCACGTACTCCTATTGGGAAGAAAGCGAGTAACAGAACTGCAAAAATCCCATAATACAACAGAATGATATTTCGTTTAGATCTGTTCAATTTGTTTCAGTTATTGCTCCACCAAATAACCTAATTTTAGTTAGATTAACAACAAAATTACAAAAATCGTGTACGAACACGGTAAAATCATAGGTTCTGTTTGAAAGTAAAAATAAATACTTCCAACTGTTTGCTTTCATGATTAGATAAAAAAAGGCCTTCATCTCTCTCCGACAAAGGCCTAAATATCAATAAAGTTTTAACAAACTATCGATCAATGTTATCTAAAGCCGATACCAGAAAGACCAACGGAGCATTCCAGTTAATCGCCGTTTCATTGGTAGAATATGAACATTCGGTGTCGGTATATGATGCAGCAGGAAATTTACTGCGTACTACTTCGTTCGGATCACAATCAGTCATCACATTGATATTTGGGCCACCGACCAGATAACCCGGCATAGGATCTTCCACACCATCGGCAGATGAAATTCGCTGGTGCGGATGCATCGGAGATTTCGAACCATAACCAGTGATAAAAGAATATGCGGTGGCATTTCTCCCCAGCAAATAATCCAGGTCATTTCTGGCTGATGCAAGGTATTTTTCATCCCCGGTAAGATGGAAAGCAATCAGTTTCAACATGCCTTCATTTGCCACATCGGAATTACTTCCCCAGGCAAATTTATCAACGCTAATCAGATAAGGTGTTACGTTTCCTTTGTCAAGTAATTGATCAATGTAAGCCAAAAAATCAGACTCAACATTAGCAAATTTTTCACGTTCATCTGAAATAAGAAGCGAAATAATCCCCAAAGAATTCACATTGTTCCATGTTGGTGTTCCCGTTTTTTGCCAATGGTCGAGCATACCATCAAAGTAATTCCTGCTCCGGGTATTAGTCAGATACATTTCAGCAGATGCCCAGTACCATTCATCAACCAATGAATTATCACCGTATGCACCAGTATTGATATCCTCCGGCTGATGATAGTAGATATCTGGGTGGCGCAGTGCCCACTGATAAGCAGCTTCAGCGGCTTGCATTGCCTGATCTGCCAATCCATTCATCCCATACGATTGAAGTATTTTTACTGAATGCGCCATGGTAGCCGCGAAATCGAGCGCAGCGGCTGTACTTTTCTGTACCACATAACGTTGATCGGTTGTTTGATCGGGCATTACAAAACCTACAAAATTTTTAGTGGTAAGTTTGTGGTAAACTCCCCCGTCATTGGGATCCTGCATGCTTAGCATCCATTTCAGGTTCACCAGTATTTCGTCAAGGATATCGGGCACTTCATTGTCCGATTCCGGAATATTCAGATTTTGGTTCTGATGGTACTCTTTGTTTAATTCGCTACTCAATAATAAAGTATAAGTGGAAATCCCACTGTTGACGATGTATTTCCCATAATCGCCGGCATCGTACCAACCGCCTGGCGACGAGATAATTGTTCCTTTGGGACGAAAACCATCGGCAGCTGAAATGTGTACTACAACCGAAGTATCCGGATGACCGGCTTTGCGATGCCATGCTCCGGCGAAAGCTGAATCAAGATCAACCCCGCAACGGGCAAAATAATACGATTTCAGAACGGCATCAGAGACATCTTTATACAAATGGGAACCAATTTTGAACGGATGAGAATATTCGGTATCATTAATACATAGCACATATTCGCCTGGTTCCATAAACGAAGAGAAATCAATTAATCGAACCGAATCTCCTGAAGGTTCCCAGTATTTCCAAGGTCCAGTTTTCCCGGCAAAAACTTCTTCCCCGTCCACGGTTCTAATCTTGAACTCATCTGCATCAATGCGTATTAAAGCTTTCTTTTCAGCATTGGTTTGATATCCAATCTGATTGATTAAAATATCATCAGAAGCTTCTCCGTCAAGCTGATCGTTTTTCCTGTTACATGCCAAAATCATCAATAAAAATAACAGAAAACTAAGCAGTTTAATTTGTTTCATTGGTATGGCTTTTAGTTTAACTCCTTCCATCCGGCATGAACAATCTTTTTTGTCAGCCCATTACAACTTCCACTTTATAGGTTCCTTCCGGCATTAAAGGTAACAGATTTCCCGTTTCCAGTTTTTCCCCGTTTATTCTAATTTCTTTTACACCCTTGCTAACTCCATCCACATTTTGAACTTCAATTTCGTAGATTGCTCCCCTGAATTTTCGAGTCACTTTGTAAGATTTCCACTCCGTTGGGATACATGGATCGATGACCAATCCATTGTAATCGGGCCGAATTCCTAGAATAAACTGGCTGATGGTATAGAAATTCCACGATGCAGTACCCGTAAGCCACGAGTTCTTGGCTTCACCTGGTCTGAAAGCTTCCTTTCCGGCTATCATTTGTGCATATACGTACGGTTCGGTTTTATGCAACTCACTAATATCTTCGAGATATGCCGGATTGATTTTCTTGTAGTATTCCCAGGCTTGATTGCCCCTGCCAAGTACCGTTTCTCCTATCATAATCCATGGGTTATTGTGGCAGAAAACGCTTGCATTCTCCTTGTATCCTGCAGGATAACTCGATATCTCTCCGTATTCGATATAATATCTTGTAAAGGCCGGGTTATTAAGTACGATACCGTATTCGCAATCCAAACGTTCTTTTACTGAATCCAAAGCCCTCACTACCATTCCATCTTCCAGGCCGATACCAGCCATTGTACACCAACCATTCGATTCAATGAAGATTTTGCCTTCCTCGTTTTCGTTACTACCAATTTTATTCCCGAAAAAATCGTAGGCACGCAAAAACCACTCACCATCCCAGCCATGTTTTTTAACGGCGTCCACCATTTCATCCACATGCTTTTGGGCGCGTTCGGCTTCTTCTGTTCTTCCCACTTGCCGGCACAGTTCAATGTAATCGCGACCATAAACAACGAATAAACCAGCAATCATTAATGATTCGGCTTTTGATCCACTGCTTTTATTTTCGGTCGTTTGGAAAGATTCGTCGGGATCGTTCGAGAAACAGTTCAGATTTAAACAATCATTCCAGTCAGCACGACCACTCAATGGCAATCCATGCGGTCCCAGGTTGTTGATCACGTGATCGAAAGAAATAGTCAGATGCTCAAACATCGATTTTGCCAAACTCATATCGGTATCGAATGGAACGAGTTCGTCGAGTATTGAAAAATCACCGGTTTCTTTGATATAACTGATGGTTCCAAGAATCAACCACATGGGATCGTCGTTGAAGCCACCACCAATATCATTGTTACCCCTTTTAGTAAGCGGTTGATACTGATGATAACAGCCACCATCCGGAAACTGTGTGGATGCAATATCCAATATACGTTCGCGTGCTCTCTCGGGTATTTGGTGGACAAAGCCAATCAGGTCCTGGTTCGAATCGCGGAAACCCATTCCACGGCCAATCCCGCTTTCGAAAAACGATGCAGAGCGCGAAAAGTTAAATGTAATCATACACTGGTACTGGTTCCAGATGTTGACCATACGATCGAGCTTTGCATCTCCTGAATCAAGGGAATAAATACTTAACAGATCATCCCAGTAGCTTTTTAATTCGGCCAGCGCTGCATCTACTTTTTCAGTAGTGTCAAAACGGCTGATTGTTTCTTTCGCTTTGGTTTTATTGATGATACCTTTTGATTCCCATTTTTCTTCCTGTGGATTTTCGACATAACCCAACACAAATACAAAATCTTTTGATTCTCCGGGTGCCAATTCCACTTCAATGTAATGCGAAGCCACCGGCGACCATCCGTGAGCCACACTGTTACGTGGTTTGCCATCGAGCACTACCTGAGGTTCATGAAATCCGTTGTATAAACCCATGAAAGTCTCGCGGTCAGTATCGAACCCATCAATCGGGGCATTCACCGAATAATAAGCATAATGATTACGGCGTTCCTTGTATTCCGTTTTATGGTAAAGTACTGAACCTTCAATTTCAACTTCTCCGGTAGAAAAATTACGCTGGAAGTTTTCCATGTCGGTAGCTGCATTCCATAAAGCCCACTCAATAAATGAAAATAACTTGAGCGTTTTTCTTTGTCCCGAATGATTCGTCAGTGTCAGTTTCTGAACTTCAGCATGTGTATTCAGAGGAACAAAAAACAGCACTTCAGCAGCAATCCCGTTTTTCACTCCTTTTATTCGGGTGTAATTCATTCCGTGCCGGCATTCGTACTCATCTAACCGGGTCTTTACAGGTTTCCAGCCGGGTGACCAAATGCTATCCCCGTCTTTTACGTAAAAATATCGTCCTCCGCTATCCATCGGTACGTTGTTGTAACGATATCGGGTGATTCTGCGGAATTTGGCATCCTTGTAAAAAGAATATCCACCGGCAGTGTTTGAAATTAATGAGAAAAAATCGGTATTACCCAGATAATTAATCCAGGGCCACGGAGTTTCCGGGTTATTAATTACATACTCCCGGTTTAGATCATCAAAAAATCCAAATTTCATTTATTGGTCTGTTAATAATTTACTAGTCTATTTAAAACTACAAGAGCAACAACATTAATGATATTGTAGTTTTGACATTAAGAGGCCAAAAATAAGTGACTTTTAGTTGGTAAGCAAATGTATCACGCGAATAATTTAACTGATAAATATAATTTACCGGAATTTTTATAACCCACAACACTGCTGATACTCAAAGCAAAATCAATAATAAGATATTAGGCCATGAACATAAAACAAAGCCGGTTCGTCAATTAACAAACCGGCTTTTGATATGATAATTCAAAATTGATTACACCAGAATTTTTGATTTAATGTTATCAATACTAATCTTGATTCCTTCAAAAGGTTGTCCATTACCCTGGTTATCGTCTTCTACAAAGTAATATTTCATCCCGGCTGTTTCCTTAGCGGCGAAAATTCTTTTATAGTCGATCAAACCTGCACCAACCGATGTAATATCATCTTTATCTACCGTATAGAATGGTTCTGTAACCGGTTGCGACATATCCTTCATATGCCACAACGGGAATCTTCCAGGATATTTGTTAAACATTTCAACAGGATCTTGTCCACCTTTTATTGCCCAGTAAATGTCCAGTTCCATAATGATCAACTTCGGATCCATTTCCTTCATGTAAATGTCGTAATAAGGAACTATTCCGTCCATGTTTTTAAATTCAAAATTATGGTTGTGGTATCCAAACTGAATGCCTGCTTTTTGCATTACTTCACCCACCTGGTTCCAGTCTGCAACCATTGATTTGAACTTATCTATGGTTCTATCTTCATCATTTACCCAAGGTTGAATGCAGTATTCGACGCCCAGTATGGCATGGTCATCAGCCATTTTCTGTGCATTATCCATCGAAATTCCGGTAGACTCAACAGCGGCATGACTGCTTCTTACCACCATACCAAGATCATCAACCATTTTTTTGAATTCTGCCGGAGCGTATCCATAGAATTTACCATCCTTGTAATCGGCAACTTCGACATAACTATAACCCAAATCAGCAACTTTCTTCAAAGAGCCTGGTACATCCTCGGCCATCGCATCACGAATGGTATACAATATCAGGCCAACTCCCGGATCGGCTGCAGCTTTTACAGCGACTGCTGCTGCTTCAGCAGGTTTTTTAGCTCCTGAGCCACAGGCATAAGTTCCAAGTACCAGTGTACCAACTGTACCTGCGGCTGAAATACGGATAAAATCTCTTCTGTTCTTCATATTTATCAATTTAGTCAATTAAACTTATTTCAAATTCTTACCAGAGGGATTAAAAATAATAGAATCCAGTGACTTAAACAATTTATTCTTTTTATAGTATTTGGATTAAAAAATGAATTAACAAAGTAGCCTAAAACGGGAACCCTACATTCAATAAAAACCTGAATTTTGAGTCCTGGTTGTTTCCTGCAAACAACAACTCAACCGGGCCAATAACAGAATCGTATTTAATGGCACCACCAAAACCCCAAACATATTCAGGTATGGCCTTATCTTTTAACGAAGTGAATACATCTTCCAGAACATCTGAAAAACTACCAACGTTCACCATCGTCGACAAATACAAACCTTTAATCAATCGAACATCCAAACCGGAAGTGGCATATAAATAATTGTTGTACAATAATTCTCCAAAATTATAACCAATAAAATTCTGATATGCCATTCTGCCTGCATATCGATGTCCTCCAATCAGAAATTTTCCGTTTATTCCCGGATTGCTTGTATTCAGGCCTGCACCCGTTCCAAAATGGTAGGTAATACTTCTTCCAAATGTTTTATACCAATTATGATCGATTTTTAATGTAGCAAACGAACCTTCGCGTTCATTTACGAAATAGGTAAAATCGTTACCATGTAAAGGCTCGTTCATAACCGATTTGGAGTATAGTGAATGTGAAAAATTAACGCTCAAATCAATCCCTTTTGTAGGGTAATACAAATCGTCGAGTGAGTTTATTTCGTATCCAACTAAATATCCCAGGTCTTTGGTCACAAAATTTTTAAATCCTGCTTCCGGGAAAATCGTCTTCAAATCGAGCATCGGTTTTACTTTATTGTACTTGTAAAAACCCTGAATTTTCAGCATATGGTTTAATCCGGGAGCATAATGAGCACCATAACCAGTTTCAAAAAATGAGAGGTGATACTGACCAAGTTCTTCTCCTGATGCATACAAAGGAAGCTTGTATTCGTAACCATTCGCAAAAAAGTGATTTGTGAAGTGTTGTTTCTCTCCGAGAAGGCGATATATGTCAAGATTAAATTCCGGATTTTGCGAAATATTGACTGTAAACAAAAGTGCTGAAGACGGCAGAATCAAGTTACGGGTAGTAACATTTGTGACCAGACCAACTCCCAACTGATTATCGTATCGCGGAGCCAGTTTGAAAGTAGTACGTGGATTCTCCGTTGCATGAAAAGTCAAAATATATCCTTTGTTTGCATCGTCATACTTCAACGAGTAGGTAAGTTTCATTAAAAAAGGAGAACCATGAATGTATTCAATCGCATTATGAATATCCTGCCAGGAAATTGAATCTCCTTTCTCGATACCCGAACGCCAAATAATGTAGGCATCATCGAGGCTAACCAGGCCTTCAACCCGAACATCAGTAATCTTAATTTTACGAGGTTGTTTAATTTTAGGCACAGGAGTGAAAGTACGATTTAAGCTGTCGGCCAAAGCTTTTAACTCTTTGTATTTCCCCCTGGCGGCTTCTTCTCCAAGCTGCTGAATAATAGGGCCGGATGTAAAATCGCTGGATCCGTATTTCCCTAACTTGGGAACGATGAGAATATCCACTTTCTGATTTTGTTCCCTGGCATCAACAATCCCTGCCAAAGCAATCGAACGGGAAAGAACAGCAGTCATCGAATTCAGGTCGTCAGCAGTTATATCTTCAGGAAACCCAACATAAACACCGATTATAATATCAGCACCCATGTTAATGGCTTCCTGAACGGGAAAGTTCCGGGTTACGCCACCATCAACCAACAACATTGAATCCATCTTTACCGGTGCAAAAACAGTTGGGATTGCCATACTGGAACGAATTGCCCGAACAATGTCGCCCGATTTATGTTCCACCACTTTACCTGAAACCACGTCAACGGCCATGCAGTGAAAAGGAATAGGAAGACTATCAAAGTTCTGATCAACCGTAAGCGGCCAGAATAATTCAGAAAATTTATCTTCCAGATGCTGTCCTTCTATCAAACCGGAAGGCAGATGAATCTTTTTCTCTTTTACGGGAATTTCAAATATATATTTGTTTGATTCATCCTTATCTTCCATCGAAACTTTTCGGAGCGTCTCCTTGTCTGTCAAAAGATGATTCCAATCGGCAGTATTGTTAATTTCCGTTAGTTCTGCTGCAGAGTACCCAACCGCATACAAACCACCCATAATGCTGCCCATACTGGTTCCGGTGATAATATCGGGACGGATTCCAACTTCTTCAAGAACTTTTATAACTCCAATATGTGCAAACCCTTTGGCTCCGCCCCCACTTAATACCAATCCAATTTTAGGGCGGGTTAAAGTAGAATCCTGATTTTGGGAAAAGGAAATTGAAAATACAAACACAAAAAACACGGCGACTAAAACTACTCTTGCCGGTTTATTTTTTAATATCTGGATTTTCATATCAAATGAAAGTCGGTTTTATGAATTGATTTATAAAGTTCGGTAAAAATATCTCTTGAAATAAATTTCCCGGCAAATCTATGGTTTCCATGGCCACTTCACACAATCCTTGATCTCCGGGAACAAAACAAAGTCGGCTTTCCCTTTCATCGCACAGGTTTTTACATTGTATCCATCCAGCAATTCCAGTGCAGCATTCATGGTTTTTCCACTTACCGAAACATCATCTACCAGCAAAATCTGCTTGCCTTCGAGTTGCCAGTTTGGAGTACTTAAAACCTGTGGCTTATCATATAAAGGATTGTTTTTTTCGTCGCGGTAATTCATCGTCATCACCAGTAATTCGGCTTTCAGATGGAATGCAACCATCGTTGCAGCCGGCACTCCGCCGGTTCCGATACCAATTACCAGGTCAACCGGCGGGAAATTAATCGTTCTTAATCGTGTAGAAATTTCTTTAAATGAAAGTGGTACCATATTAATTATGTCGTCTTGTTTTATTGTGAGTATTATTGCTGATTTTGGACTCGGGTATCTCAATATAAAAGGTAGTCCCTTTTTCGAGTTCAGTTTCAAACCATATTTTTCCTGAAAAATTCTCAACTATATTTTTAACAATAGCAAGTCCAAGTCCCATCCCGCTGGTTTTGGTAGTAAAACTGGGCGTAAACAGTTTATGCCGAAGTTCTACCGGAATTCCCATCCCGTTATCTGAGATCGCGATAACAATCATATTTTCGTGGTGCGAAAGGTCAATCTGTATTTTTGCCTTTCGATTATCCGGAACCGATTGAATGGCATTCTTTACCAAATTAATAATAGCACGTGAAAGCTGTTCTTTGTCTGCATTAATCTCGACAGTTTTGCAGTCATTCGCATTAAAAATAATATCGACATCTCCTGAAGCTACATATAAATCGATGATTCTTTCCAGTTGTTCTGCCAGCCTGAAAACCTGGTTGCTTGCCGTTGGAATTTTTGCAAAGTTCGAGAATTCTGTTGCAATATTGGATAAATTGTCAATCTGTTCAATCAACGTGTTAGTTACCCGGTCAAGGTATTTGTTGTAGTCTTCGTCTTTCCCTTTTGCCCGTTGCAGATATTGAATATTCAACTTCATCGGAGTAAGCGGATTCTTGATCTCATGTGCAATTTGTTTTGCCATTTCCCGCCAGGCCGATTCGCGTTCCGATCTGGCCAGCAATTCTGCACTTTCGGCCAACTCTTCTACTTTCTTGTTATACTCCCTTACCAAACTGCCAATTTCGTCTCTTCGGTTGTACTGAATAGGTTCGTTCCTCCGACCGAGCTGCATTTTCTGTAAATTTTGCTGAATGAGTACGAGTGGCCGTGTAATCTGGTTTGCAATAAAAACAGCTGCAATAATACTGGCCAAAAATAACAATACATACAAATTGATAAAAGCTACAATGTAAGTCGAAATTTCCTGGCTGTAAGTATCCTGTCTGATGAAATACGGAAGATTGATAAATCCCAGGTAATCCCCCCAATCGTTAATAATCGGTTTATAGGCAGACAAATATGACAACAATCCGATTTGCTCGCGTTGAAAATAACTAATGCTGAAATTCTGAAACACTTCGTAATATGCTCTCGAATTGATCCGGGTTGATACCAAACCACGTTCAAAAATTTCCTCTCTTGACGATGCAAGAAGGTTTCCGTTGGTTCCGTAAATATTAATATCGGTTCGGAAGATATTCGATAAACGAGACAATTCTCCTCTTAACCAATCTTCTATTTCCGGAGTAATTTGACGACGGTTGGTCAAACGCTGATCAATTTCCTCAGAGATGGACTTCATCTTTTCACTCAAATCCTCGCGATGCTTTGATTTATAAGCATTTACATTATACAAAAGAGTTACCAATGCCACTACAAGCAATGAAACAAACACGATAGAAATAATGGCAGCCTGAATCCTGAATTTCAGGTCGAAAATATATTTACCCTCTCTAAGACTATTATTCCCGCTAACCAAAATCACTAAAAGGATAAGAAGATAAAATACAAAGAGATACGGAAATGCGATCAGGTAATCGACAAAAGAGAGCAATTCCCTGGTAACTACAACGTAATTGTTATCTTGTATATGATAAACAAGGTGTTCGTATTTATCCTGCCGAATAAAGGAAAATTCATCATCAGAAGTTAAATACATGTGCCCATTAGTGTTGTAATTGTAATCGCCAAACTTATCGGTCAATTCACCTCCGTAATATTTTGCGTAACTGAATTTTCTATAAATTTCCGAACGTGTCATCGATTTGTCAATAAGTAGCTCCGGAAACCCAATTCCTTCGAATAACAGATCCGAATCTAAATCAATGTAAATACTCACTTCTTGTCCTCGATGATCCTTCAGATAATGAAAACGCCCGGTGTACGAAATGCGTCCATTCATGTTATCCATAAAATAGAAATCAGTGCCCGGAATCTGTATTCCCTGGTTCTCTATTTTTTCGTCTATAAATGGCTGACAAGGAACAACTAATTCATCGGGGTCGGTAATCAGGCTGTCCATCTCTGAACACACATATATGCTCAGCGAGTATTTTCTGAAATAAGTATTAAAATATGAATTGGCAATATATTCACCTACATCTTCTCCTTGTATTAATAAGCTTTGAATAGCCGGATCATGGTCAATCCGGTATTGTATCTCTGCCAGGAAAACTTCAGCAGCGGGGTCACGCTCAGTAACCAGGGTAACCGCGAGAAGTTTCTGCTGCTCTTTTTCTTTTTTACTAATGGTACCGTTGATTACAAAAAGAGAATAAACAGAAACCAACGACACAAAAATAATCAGGTAACTTAGAGTAAAAGAACGCAGGTATTTTTTGCTAAATAAGGAAGCCATAAAAAAGGTTACCACGTAAAGTACAAGAACAGAAGCAAACACCTCGCGAACAGCAATGTATTGTGCAGCAGCCATGAATACAGCAACTGCAAAACTTAGTGTAAATAATACACGTGGCTTGATAAATCCACGCGATTCATGATTAATACGGATAGTAAAAAAGATGATTCCCAATAATAACAAGCCAATAGAGAATACTCCCAAAACACTTTGTACCGATATCTCGGTTATCTTATTGAGTGAAAAAGAAATAGTTGAATTATAAATCAGCTCTTTAATCAGAAAATGAACGAACAAAAACAAACTCGCGGCAAAAAGTAATAACAACACAATGATTCCCTGAACCGGCAACTGGGAATTGTTCCGCAACTCCTTAATGCGTAAATCGATGGAAAAATTATAAATCCAGAAAAGAAAAAACATTGATAACAAAAAGAAATCTCCCAATGATGGCAACCAATAATTGATTGCAAAAAAGTCGGGGCCAAAAAATCGTAAATGAAAAAATACTTTCGGGACTACAAAGATCAAATGGAACCAGTAAACCACGAATAAAGAAGCAGCGAGAGCAAGTAGTTTTAAAACAAAAGGAGCATTGGCTTCAACAAACTCTTTTCGGAAATAAATCAATAAAAAGATCAGGCCCAGAAGGTATAAAAACCCCGGGAAATAAAGCTGTCTGGTGGTGCATAAGTATTTACCGTACGGCCAAAGCGAAAACAAAAAATTACCGTTCGCATCATTTACAACGTAAGCACCTTCCTGTTTACTCGTTTCAATTTTATAATCGTCAGGGATATTGTAGCTATTCGAAAATGAATTCAGTAAATATTTGTTCTCGAAAGTGTAATCATTCTTAATAAGGTGAAGCCCGAATACCTGCAAGTCGCCTGTTTGAACCGTATCTACCAGGTAATATCCATTCCGTAATTTCACCAGTCCATGAGTTTTTCCAAATTCGGATGGCGAATTATAAAATGCAATGGCCCTGTCGGTCCAAAAATAAAGCTGCTGATCGCGATAAATCAGAAATCCAAAACCGGTTTCACTAATCTGGGTTTGTTTTTTTTTGAAATAATCTTCCTCGAAAATATCAAAATCCGAATCTTTCAGTTCTTCCTTAAAGGCAAGCAGCTTTTGATGAAGTTGATTCTCGTTCCTGATAAGCTGATTTTGAAAATCTGCAATCAACTGTGCTTCGGGATGTTTTCGAAGCAGGCCATTTTCGATAAGAGCTGCTGCAATAATAATTCCCACAGCCAGTAACAGGTAGGTATATTTGTTCAGTTTACTCATTTATTCATGATGATAAGGCTCGCCTCTTAAAATTGTAAATGCGCGGTAGAATTGTTCGACACACAACAATCGCACCATTTGATGCGAAAAAGTAAGTTTTGACAAAGAAATTTTTGACTGTGCCTGCCG
>Ga0116152_10001693_pt1 | contig 18087 bp, 17 predicted proteins | sample AD_UKC119_MetaG_FD_89894 | JGI IMG/M metagenome (GOLD analysis project Ga0116152, IMG submission 89894) | Active sludge microbial communities of municipal wastewater-treating anaerobic digesters from Hong Kong - AD_UKC119_MetaG | ecosystem: Engineered > Bioreactor > Anaerobic > Digestate... | reverse complement strand
TTATGTTGGCTGTCATGATCGGATATTGTATAGTATTAAACAAACGCTTAAAGGATTTCCGCAAAATTAAACAGGAAATGGGCGATATTATCGGGCAGCTGAATGCTTCGACAATCCATGCACAGAATTCCATTAAAGAATTTAAAAATGTTGTTTTGGAAGAAGAAAAAAAGCTTGATGAAAAGCTGAAAAGGGCTGCAGAACTTGCGGATGAGCTTGATATGATTAATGAAACAGGCTCAAATTTGGCAGACCGGATAGAGCGGGGGCTGACCGGTGGAAACGCGCCACAGACAATAACTGAGGAGCCAGAAGAACATCAGGCACCGAAAATCAAAACTGATAATTTGAGTGATAGAATTTCACTTTCAGATCTGGACAGTGATAAAAACGCAGATGGTGATAAAGAATTGCGTGAAAGCTTGAGGAATGTAAGATGAAAATGAAAATTCAAATATTCCCTCTTATGTTATTGGCATTTATCGCCATTTTTGGCTTTAAATCTTATGATTTTGCTATGGGGCTGGATAGCGGCGCTCAAAAAAGTAGTATAAATAAACAGGCGAATGCAGTGGCGGAACGATTAAATGGGATTGCGTCTGCAGCTGGTCAGGAAACAGAGCCCGGTTTATCAGACGAACATGGGGATACGCAGCCTAACCTAGGCCAAAGCGGTTTTCCATATACTGGTGAAGAAATTCAACTTTTGCAAAGACTTGCGGAACGCAGGGAAGAACTTGATCAACGTGCAAGAGATATGGACGTTCGTGAAAAGCTTCTTATTGCTACTGAAAAAGGGATAGATAAAAAAATTGAAACCCTGAAAAATATTGAAGCTCAGATCAAAGCTCTTGTTGAAGTTCATGATGAGCAGGAAAAAGCGCAAATTGAAAGTCTGGTGAAAACCTATACGGCTATGAAGTCAAAAGATGCCGCGAAAATTTTCAATACTCTTGATATGGATATATTGATCCCTATCATTGAAAAAATGAATCCAAAGGTCGTCGCTAATATTTTGGCGGATATGAACACCGCTTCTGCCAATGATATTACTGTTGAGCTGGCAACAAGAAAAAAGCTTCCGGAAATTGAAGGATAAGCAATTTATTCTCTAATTTGGGCAACGTGATTGAATAAATATTGTCAATTATTTAACTGCTTTTTAACGTCTGTTTTGTATCTTTCTAGACTGTTTACATCATGATATTGATGTTTGAGGGATTAGGAGAGTTAAGTATGCAAAGCAATGTGGCTACTATCGACGACAGAATTGTGAATGTTAAAAATAAGTTTGATGACCGGATTTCTGTTGAAGAGGTTTCAAAAGTTGTAGCAGAAGTTATGGGAAGTATCCATGGTGACGTGGCTTTTGACAGCCTGCATTTTAAGGATGAACTCAAAAACCTCCTTTCATATATTGATCAGGCCAAAAATGAAATCGCATCCCTGCGACCAAAAGAATACAGCGTAAATAAAATTCCTGAGGCGTCCAGCGAATTGGATGCCATTGTCAAAGGAACAGAGGCCGCCGCAGAAAAAATCATGGATACTGCTGATGAAATTGGCGAGCTTGCGGAAAAATGTGATGAAGAAGTAAAAGCAAAGCTCGAAGAAATCTCAACAACTCTTTTCGAAGCCTCCAGTTTTCAGGATATTACAGGTCAACGTGTTACCAAGGTGGTTAATACGCTTGCCCATCTTGAGAAAAAACTCAGTGCACTGGCCGATGCCATAGGGGATAATGATATTGATGAAGTCATTGAAGAAGACAGTTTCGAAAAAGATTTTGATGCAATGTCCAATGAGGAATTCCTTCATGGTCCCCAACTTGAAGAGAATGCACAGGATCAGGCAGCCATTGATGCATTATTTGATGATTTTTAATCTTCCAGGCATGAATTAGATTGCAAGTGATTGAATTACTTACAGATAATGTATAGATTAAGGTTCACTGTAATTATGGTTAATTTTTATAAAAATGACACAGGAAAAGCAAAATAACTTTATAGAGGCAGCGCCCGGCGCCAAAAAGCCGGTTGGCGATACAACCAGTCTTTTTGTCTCCCTCTATCTTATTATTCTTGCTTTTTTTATGGTGCTAAATTCCATCTCAAACCAAAGCCAGACAAAGATTAAATCAGCAACAGAAAGTGTTAGCCGCGCATTCGATAATCCCTTTGAACAAAATGCCGACTTTGTTGATGTTACGGAAGAAGATGCTACTGACCTGCCGCCTAATGACGAATTTTATGAACAGCTACAGGGGGTATTTGCATCATTGATCGGATTTGAAGGAAAATTTCCGACTCAAGGGGGTAATACCATCAAAGTAGAATTTAAACAGTCCGATATATATGACGCTGAAAGCAGTGAATTTAGAAAAGATCAGGATGCATTCTTTTTTCAACTGTCCAGATTTCTAAATAGCGAAGGTATAGGCTCTATCCGTGAAATTGAGTATATAATATATACTGGGAATAAATTTCCTGAAGGTCCGGAATATTGGAAAGATATTTCCATACTTCGCAGTGGTGCAATAGTAAGCAAGCTGACTGAAATGGGAGTTAGGGAAAATCAGATATCTATCGGTGTTGCACCGGGCGAACAGGACCTGCTTAAGATCTCCTTTTTTATCAGAGATGAAAAAACATCCAGGCAAAATCTGAAAAATGCGGACAGGACCGGTCTTGGAGAAGTGACAACGCCAATGCCGGAAGTGGAGGAGTAGCAATGGAAAAAAATATCCTCCATGAGTCAAAAAGTGATCCAAACAGCTGGATGGTTATATTCGCAGACCTATTGGCACTGCTTCTTACATTCTTTGTTCTTATGTTTTCCATGAGTTCTGTTCAGGTTTCCGAATGGCAGGCGATGGTTACGTCCCTAAGTGAAAATCTTAATCCCGAGCGTGCAAAAATTCAGGATATCAACTGGAATAAGATCGATGAAGCGTTAAGCTATGAGGAAGAAGGTCTTAACCTTGAATATCTGAAAAATATATTTGAAGAGAAGCTGTCCCATGATCCGATCCTAACCCGCAGCACAATTACCGTATTGGATGATAGACTGGCAATTTCACTTCCGGCTGATTTGATTTTTGATCTGGGGCAGGCAGAACTGGATCCTGATGCAAGAAGCGCTATGATCGAATTAGGCGAAGCGCTTCGCTCAATTGATAATGAAGTTATGGTGGTCGGCCATTCCGATCTGGCACCAATTAGTGGTAAACAGTATCCGACAAACTGGGAACTTTCCCTCGTCAGGGCTCTTTCCATATCAAAGCTTATTCAAGCGGGTGGCTATCGTGGAACAATTGAGGCATTTGGTGAAGGCTCTTCCCGTTTTGGAGATCTGGATGAAAGTATCCCCCTTGATGAGAGATACCATCTGGCCAGACGGGTTGACGTGATCATTTTACAGAAGAAAAAAGGCTGAATATGAATAAGTTACTGAAGCATATCAGCAAACATCTGATAAAAACGAGTTTCATTTTAACGCTTGGAATGTTACTCCCATCCTTTACGGCTTTGGCCCAGGACAAAATCAAAGTGCGTTCCGGGGATCATCCGACGTACAGCAGGGTCGTCTTTGACTGGGAAAAAAATGTTGGTTATTCAGCAAAACTGAATGCGGGAAAGCTTGAAATTGAATTTGATACGAATGCCGTTCCCGATTTTACGTCATTTCTTATAGATGGACCGGCTTATTTAAAAAACCCGACTTATTCTGTCATTGATGGAAAACTGAATGTGTCATTTCAGGCGATCAATGCAGAACGTGTGCGCGATTTCAGATCAGGAACCAGAATTGTTGTTGATGTTATGGGGGAAGGGGCGCCAACGCCACCTTCTGTATTGGAAAAAGAAAGTGTTGTGGCTTCAGATGACATGCCATCAACAGAACAGGCAGTGGGTATAGTACTTCAGGAACAAGGGCAGAATGTTTCAAATGATCCTAAACCTGAAATGGAAAATACCGGTTCCCTGACCGTACAGGGACAGAATTCTGAAAATGCATTTACAATTGATTATATCTGGAGCGAAGAGACTAAGGCAGCAGCCTTTATCAGAGCAAATAAACTGTGGGTTGTTTTTGACAAATTTACAATTGCTGACCAAAGCGGATTAAATTCCTTATTGGGTGGTCGTGTTAAGTCGGCAGAGCAGCTAACAAATCATTCACCCACCATTTTGATATATTCTGTAGATCCGGGACAAAGTGCCAGAATGGTGAAAAAAACTAACGGCTGGGAACTTTCTCTCAGAAGCAATACAGCTGTACCCCAGCTTCCAATTGAAGTTGGGCATCAGTCTGTCAGCAATGTCGGGGAAAATATCTTTTTAAAAGCGGATGATCTTGGAAATGTTATCAATGTTGAGGATCCATTCATTGGTGATAACCTGACGATTGTGACGGCAAGCCAGTCGTCGCAAGGCGTAATGGAAGAAAATAATTATCCGGAATTTAATATATTGAAATCTGCAGAGGGAATTGCCCTCGAACTCATTGCCGATGATATTTTTGTATCAAGGCATGACACTGGCATTTCAATTTCGGGGAGGAACGGGCTTGCCGTCTCAAGAAGCAGTGTGCCGATATTAAGCGGTGCCCTTCCAGTAGCCTTGGATAATGACAAGACAAATCAAGAGCAGGTTAAATTACTGGATTTTGAAGCTTGGGCACAGGGGCCATTACCGGATCAAGGGTATATGGATAATAGGCACGAGCTTCTTTATCAGCTTTCTACGGCGACGGATGATGAAAAAAATGAAGCCCGCTGGAATTTGGCTGTATATGATCTTGCACATAATAACGCTGCGGAAACCATTGGTATTCTGGAGTTGATGTCCCAAAGTGAACCTGGATTTATTGAAAACCCCTCCTTTAGAGCGGTTCTCGCAATCAGTGATATTAAAATGCGTCGTTTTGATGAAGCAATTGAACTTCTTAGTCACAAGTCGCTTGTTGCAGAGCTTGACGCACTGCTTTGGCGATCTCTTGCCTATGAAGAAAAAGGCGAATATCAAAAAGCAATGGACGATTTTAAGCATGGGGTTGATGTTCTGTCTCTTCAGACGAATGATAATAGAGCGGACTTTCAATTTTCGGCAATCAGATCGGCAAACATGCTTGATGATGTTGAATTTATGAATAATCAGATAAATGGAATTAAGTCGGCTCAGCTAAATGCAAGACAACTTACCCTACTTGATTATTGGCGCGGACAACTGGCGGAAAAGTCAGGTGATGATGCATTGGCAGCAGAATATTATGATCAGGTTATTGCAACAGGTGTTCGTTATCCGGCTGCATTGGCAAAATTAGCCCGGATAAATCAGCAGCACCGGCTTGAGGAAATTGACGCAGTTCAGGCGATTGATGGGCTTGAAAAACTGCGCTTTGCCTGGCGGGGGGATAATTTTGAGCTGGATTTACTAAAACAGCTAGGTGAGCTTTATGTTGAAAATGGAGAGTATCGTGAGGGTCTTGCCACTTTGAAACAGGCAGCGACCTATTTTCCGAATTCGCCCATGACAGGCGACTTAACAAGAAAAATGGCCGACATCTATAAATATCTGTTTCTGGATGGAGGGGCAGATAGCATGTCACCTTTGAAAGCCATGGCACTGTTTATGGAATTCAGGGAACTTACGCCACTTGGGGCTAATGGTGATACAATGTCAAGAAATCTGGCGGCAAGAATGGTTTCGGTTGATTTGCTTGATGATGCTGCTGACCTTCTTGAATATCAGGTTCAATATCGACTTCAGGGCGTAGCACAGGCCGATATTGCCAGTGATCTTGCCAAAATATATATCATGAACAAGCAACCCGATAAGGCGCTGGAGATTTTACGGTCGACCAGGCAAACACAGTTGCCGGATGATATTGAACAGGAAAGAAGAATGATTGAAATCAGAGCGCTTGTTGAAATTGGCAGCTATGAAGAAGCAGAAGTCATGCTGGAAGGGGTCAATAGCGCTGTTGCGGAAGATTTGCGGTCGGATATTTACTGGAAAACAGAAGACTGGGACAGGGTCGTCAGTCATGGATATAAAATGCTGGGTAACCGTTGGGAAGATAGTCTGGAGCTGAATAACAAAGAACGCAAAATCGTTTTGAGGATTGCAGTTGCATTGGCACTGGAGGAAAATACAGCTGGCCTTGAGCGGCTCCGCTCACAATATCTTACGCATATGGAAAATGGCCTGTTTTCAAATGCGTTTGTTATGATTACTGAAAAGGACCCAAAAACAGGAAGTAGTGTATTGCAGCTGACTCAAAGCATTGCCAGTGTAGATCAACTGGAAACATTTATGGATAGCTACCGAGCCGAATTTGAGGCACCTACCAATATTAATTAAAGTGTTTTAAATACCCGGCGGTGTTGAACCGGTACCAAAACTTTGTATCAAACTACCAACCAGCAGATGCCATCCATCAACCATTACAAAGAAAATCAGCTTAAAAGGAAGTGAAATAAGAACGGGTGGTAACATCATCATACCCATGGACATCAGAATTGATGCAACAATCATATCAATAATAATAAAGGGTATAAAAATGAGAAATCCGATTTCAAAAGCTCTTCTAAGCTCACTGATGATAAAGGCAGGAATAAGAACCTGAATAGGGGTGTCCGCAGCTTCGGCCGGAACGTCCGTTCTTGATAAATCAATAAATAACTGCAGATCCTTTTCTCTGACTTGCCCCATCATAAATGTATGAAAAGGTGTGGTTATTTTATCGTAAGCTTCTTCCTCAGTTATCTGATCATCAATTAATGGGGTGACCCCCTGATCATAAGCTTCCTTAATGGTCGGTGCCATAATAAAAGCTGTCATAAAAAGCGCGAGACTGATTAAAACCACATTCGGGGGTGTTTGTTGGGTCCCCATTGCACTGCGCAGAAGCGAAAAAACAATTATTATCCGGGTAAAAGACGTCACAACAACCAGAATAGCCGGAGCCAGTGACAGCACGGTCATAAGAAGTAAAATCTGGATAATCTGACCGGAAAGGCCAAAATCCTCACCAAGATTTAAGGAAAGTTCCTGAGCAGATGCGGGAAATAATGCTCCCGATATCAAAAAGGCGGTCATCACCGCAAGGCACAATTGGAGTCTGGTTATTTTATTCATAGTCAAATTCATTTATCCTGAAATCTGTTCAATCGCCAATATTCTTCGGCGGTCTTGATTTCAGGTCTATATTTTGTTCAATGAGCAAGTCGCGTTCTGCGCCAAGCATAATCAGATGTTCTTTATCATCTCTGCGAATAAGCATAAGCCGTCTTTTAGCATCCACTGGAAGAATTTCTACTATATTCAGTCTTTTTTTCTTCTCATTATTTTGGTCAACTGTAACCCGCGCTATAAAGCCCAGCTTTTTCGCGCCATAGGCAAAAGCCGCAAGCAGTAATATTACAAAGCCCAGTGCAAAGACGAATTTAATAATAGCTGTTCCGAGTGACAATTCTTCCATATTTATTCCCGATTTTCTTCTTTCATCATTTCATGGTGTCTTGCTTCATCAAGGACTATATTCTCATGGTAAACATGGCAGAGAATTTCAGAAACAACATTTAGTGCCTCAATCGGGATGAGACTTTCAACTTCGAACTGAGATAGTATTTCAACCAGCTCTTCATCTTTTCGAACCTTGACATCATTATCAAATGCCAGTCGAAGGATTTTTTCAGCATTTGTTCCAACGCCGGATGCCGTGATTCTGGGGATGTCACGATGATCCCCCTGCTGCTCAAGGGCAACAGCTTTCTGTCGTTTGGCTATTTCATTTCGGTCGTCATTCATTTGACATTTTCGCTTTGGTTGGAACGAGGGTATCCTTAATTTTCAGAAATTTAAACTATTTTTATTAAATAGACTAACTTAGATTGTATTTATGTAAAAATTTAAGTATGTATTTAAGAATATTAACAGATTGTTAATTATCTGGCTTCACAATGTAATTAAATCTACAAATTTACTTTTGTATTTTTATAGTGTAGTCTGAAGTCAGCCTTGGGCAATTTACGCTTTAAGAACGGCTTAGGGAAAAAGAATGGATTTAAAGAACATTTCATTGTTCAAGACGCTCAACCAGAAAATGTCCTGGCTAAATGAGCGGCAAAAAGTCCTGGCACAGAATATTGCCAATGCGAATACTCCGGGATACGTCTCGCAGGATCTGAAGAAAGTCAGTTTTCAATCACACTTGAACAATTATGACGCGGCTGATCAGGATCAGTCACGGACAGTGATGAAAGTATCTGAACCAGGCCATATGAATGGCTTTGGGGCGGCTTCTGCACGTTTTGAAATCAAACAGGAAAAGTCAGAATTTCTGGAAACCACACCGGATGGAAATACTGTTGATCTGGAACGCGAGCTTTCAAAAATGGCGGAAGTACAGATGGAATATACAATGGCAACCAATTTGTATAAGAAACATATTGGTATGCTTAAAATGGCATTAGGCAAATGATACAGACAATGGTTTTGTATTTATAAGGCTAGGAGTTTAAAATGGATTTATCCAAAGCTATGCTGATTTCTGCTTCGGGAATGAAGGTGCAGAATGTCCGGATGAGAATTATTGCTGAAAATCTGGCAAACCAGGATTCAGTGGCGACAAAACCGGGCGAGGACCCTTATCGCCGTAAAAGTCTGAGTTTTCAGAATGTTCTGGACAGTGAAGCAGGCATAAATAAAGTTGAAGTGAAAAAAGTCCTTTATGACCAGTCCGAATTTGGCATGCGCTATGATCCTGGCCATCCTGCTGCGGATGATACTGGATATATCAAAACGACAAATGTAAACGGGCTCGTTGAACTGATGGATATGAAACAGGCACAGCGCAGCTATGAATCCAATTTGAACGCAATGGATGTTTCAAAAAGCATCATTATGCGTACAGTTGACTTGTTACGGTAAGGTAAGGAACAGATAAATGGCTGATATTAAAACACTTGATGCTGCAAATGCATATGCCAATGCCCTAAAAAACCAGGGGACAGGATCTGTTGGGTCAATTGGAAAGATTGGGTCTATAGATGGTGGAGACGGTGACAAAAACATGTTTTCACAAATGGTTTCTGAAACGCTTGAAGGAACATCAGGCGCTTTGAAAGCGAGTGAAAGTGCCGGTATTCAGGCGATGAATGACAAAGCGGATCTTGTACAGGTTGTTACAACAGTGCAAAATGCGGAAATGGTGTTGGAAACAGTGGTCGCCGTACGTGATAAGGTCATTGCCGCCTATAACGACATCATTAAAATGCCAATTTAGATTAATTAGAAGGTAATTCACATGAATGGGGCTGACGTAATAGATGTGGCACAGGATGCGATCTGGGTTATCATCAAGGTTTCCGGTCCTATCATGTTGGTGGCGCTGGTTGTTGGCCTGATTGTTTCAATGTTTCAGGCACTTACACAAATTCAGGAAATGACACTCACATTCGTTCCTAAAATTATTGCTATATTTTTCTCTTTGCTTTTGTTCCTTCCATATATGGGCGATACGCTTGGGGCATTTATGCAACGAATTGCGGAACGGATAATCGGCCTTGCTTGATTTTTTACCCCAGGAAATTTTCGGTTTTTTTCTAATTTTTGCCCGCATGGGGGCAATGGTAATGATGTTGCCGGCACTTGGTGAAACAAGTGTTCCGTCAAGGGTAAGGCTATTTCTCGCTTTAAGTATATCAATTATTATCTATAGCTTGGTAAAAGCTTCAGTGCCGGTGATGCCGGTATCACCGATCGCGCTGGGTGTGTTAATTTTTTGTGAAACGTTGGTCGGCTTAATGATGGGGCTCTGCATCAGATTGCTGGTAAGTGCACTTCACATTGCCGGGACAGTCATTGCCATGCAATCAGGACTTGCTATGGCGCAGGCATTTGATCCCTCACAAGGCAGTCAAAGTTCACTTGTCGCGACTTTTATGACATTGCTTGGCGTTACACTTATTTTTGTAACAGACTTACATCATCTGATGATTTCAGCAATGTATAAAAGTTATTCCCTGTTCCCGATTGGAGGCAATATTGTTATTGGCGGTTTTGCCGAACTGGTTGCGGATACAGTCAGCAATTCTTTCAAGCTCGGTATTCAGATGGCATCGCCTATAATTGTCTATGCCATCGTCTTTAATGCCGGATTAGGGGTGATTTCACGGCTCGTCCCTCAGCTTCAGGTATTTTTTGTTGCCATACCGATTAATATCGTCATGGGATTTGTTATTTTGGCTGTGGTCATTTCGGCAGCTATGACCTGGTATCTTGATAATGTTGAAACAAGTCTAAGGATGTTCCAATAGATGTCAGACGAAGATGAATCACAAAAAACAGAAGAGCCGACGCAAAAGAAGCTCTCAGATGCAATGGAAAAGGGCGAATTTGCCAAAAGCCAGGAAGTAAAAAACTGGTTTGTGCTCTTTGGTGCAATGCTTGTCGGGATGGTGGCTATTAATGGTCTTGCCAGCAATATTCGTATCGCCATGGCGAGTGTACTTGAAAATTCCTACCGAATTCCGGTTGATCCGGAAGGACTTAGTAAATTTATGACAGATATTACAAGTCAGATTGGTGTCTATCTGATTTTTCCTGTCATTATTCTAATCATGGCGGCATTGGCCGGTGCAATGATACAGCACAGGCCTATGATCAGTATTGAGAAAATCCAGCCTAAACTTAATAAAATTTCACCCTTAACCGGATTTAAAAATAAATTTTCAATGCAAAATTTGGTTGAGTTTTTGAAATCACTCTTCAAGCTTATCCTCGTCGCTACTATCGTCGTTTTGATTGTCTGGCCGGAAAAAGATGTGCTTGAATCGATAATGACGATGGACGCATCAGATGTGAATGGAATTATTTCCAATCTGGTCCTTCGGGTATTGATAGGTGTAGTATCCGTTATGGGATTGGTTGCCGGGCTTGACTTCCTGTTTCAGAAATTTCAGTTCACCAAAAAAATGAGGATGACTAAGCAGGAAATCAGAGACGAATATAAACAGTCCGATGGTGACCCGCAGGTAAAAGCGAGGTTGCGGCAAATAAGGATGGAGCGGGCCCGTACTAGGATGATGGCTGCAGTTCCCGAGGCGGATGTGGTAATTACCAACCCGACCCATTATTCAGTCGCACTCAAATACGAGCATGGCAAAATGGAAGTGCCAAAAGTTGTGGCAAAGGGCATGGACAACATTGCCTTAAAGATCAGGGAAGTGGCTAAGGAGAATAATATTCCCATTCTCGAAAATCCGCCACTCGCCCGCACATTGTATGCAGCAGTTGAAGTTGATGAGGAAATTCATAGTGATCATTATAAAGCAGTGGCAGAAATTATTGGTTTTGTAATGCGTCTGAAAAAAGGTGAAAGAGTTGTGTATCAGGCGCCAAAAGAGTGATACATATTCCGTTGTAATAATTAAGAGATTATGTAAGGCTTATTTTTATGAATAGATCAGAGCGTCATATTTCATTTGATTATTCCTATTTTATAGCAATTGCCGGAATTGGCGGATTGTTCTGCTGTGCCGCCCTCATGGTTGGATTTGCTTATGGCCAGCCAAGTTTTGGCTATTATGCTGCCTCAGTAGTACTTGTTATTACAGCTTTTATTCTGCTTATGATTATCAGAAAGGCAATTTCAGTTCGGGCAGTTCTTGCAGAAAGTCTTTCCTCAGCCAAAAGTGAAAATGTTGGTGTAGCGATGCTTATGACTTCACCAGCCGGTGATGTGGTCTATGCCAACAAAGCTGCCAAAACATTATTTGAGAAATATGAATTTGGAACCCCTAAATCACCCTTAAAAATTGATGTTTCCAATAAAAATACGATTGAAGATGCCTTAGGCTCCCTTGTTGTGGGAAAAATGAAAATTATTGTTTCTGAAATCCGTGACAGTGGAAAATATCTCAAATTTGAAGTTGAGAAAGTACATAAAAACGGTGATTTTTTCTCCTGGCGTATTTTTGAGGACGCGACTGCAGACAGTCCGTTTAATATTGGGAATACCGGGCTTGACCAGCTTGAAAAAATTGGACATTTTTTTGGAAAGTCAGATATTGGTATTTTATCTCTAAATGATGCTGCAAAAATTACATATCTGAATGACCTTATGGTCAGCCTGTTATTTGAAGACAAGGCAGAACCGGAATTTCCGGTTGAACTGTCGCAAATCAGCCCGCACACGCGTAAGAACCTTAAAAATCAGGTCGAATTTATTTCCTCTTCAGGAAAAAAAATAAAGACCTATGTGAAACCGTGGGCTCATTATACGGATGAAAATACACGTTATTTTCTGGTATTTCCTGACGAAAATAATTTAAGCCAGAATGAAAATGAAATTATTGATACCAATTCTGACAACAGCTTTTTCCTGAGTTCACCAATCGGCATTGCCGTGGTGAGCAAGAAAGGATTAATCAAGAAAAAAAATATTGTGTTTAGTAATTTTCTTGCAGAGTTAGAGCTTGATAAGAATGACAATATTGAAGATATCCTGACCGAAGAAAATACAGCGGACGTTTTTAAGGAAATTAAAAAAACGTTAGCGTCAGGCAAACCCAGCCGTATGGTGGAGCTTAGTTTTCAGGGCATTAGTGGTAAGCAGGGACAATTTTATATTACGCGTGCAGGTAATGATGGTGATAATAAAGATGTCATTATTTATCTTATTGATATTACAGAACAAAAAAGCCTTGAGCTTCAGTTCTCTCAGTCTCAGAAAATGCAGGCGGTAGGACAGCTTGCCGGCGGTGTTGCACATGATTTTAACAACCTTCTGACCGCGATTACAGGGTTTTGTGATCTGCTTCTCGTAAAGCATGGCCCCGGGGATCAGTCTTTCTCGGATATTATTCAGATCAAACAAAATGCCAATAGGGCGGCAAACCTGGTTAGGCAGCTTTTGGCATTTTCAAGGCAGCAGACGCTCAGACCCAAAGTTCTGATCATGACAGATGTTATCGCCGAGCTTTCAAATCTGTTAAGGCGGCTCATAGGCAGCAATATCGAACTGGAAATTAATCACGGTCGTAATATTGTGCCGGTAAGGGTTGACCAGGGGCAGCTTGAGCAGGTGATCATCAATTTATGTGTTAATGCCAGAGATGCGATGCCGGATGGCGGCAAGCTGGAAATTAAGACCCGCAATATTGGGGTGGATGAGTCTATAAAAATAGGCAAAAAATATTCGGTATTTCCGAAAGGAGAATATGTTCTTCTGGAAGTTATTGATAACGGTATTGGGATTTCAAAAGAAAATCTGGAAAAGGTTTTTGAACCGTTCTTCAGCACAAAAGATGTCGGTAAAGGGACAGGACTAGGTCTTTCGACAGTTTATGGAATTATTAAGCAGACCAATGGGTTTGTGTTCCCGGAAAGCGAGCTTGGTGTCGGCACATCATTCAAAATTTATCTTCCTCAATATGTAGAAGGGGAGGTTGAGGAAATTGATAGTGTTGAGAATACGATCAAATCCGAGGATAAAGCAAAGGACCTGACAGGAAGCAGTACAATCCTGCTGGTTGAGGATGAAGATGCGGTCAGGATGTTTGCCTCCCGCGCCCTTAAAAATAAAGGCTATACAGTTTTTGAAGCTGATTGTGGCACTTCCGCCCTTAAATTAATGAATGAAACGGACGTAAAAATTGATTTGCTGATCAGTGATGTGATGATGCCGCAAATGGACGGACCAACACTGGTCAAGAAAATCCGAGAGACTGACAAAGAGCTTAAAGTAATCTTTATATCAGGATATGCGGAAGATGCACTTGATGATAATATTATGGATAAGGATTTTAACTTTCTTTCAAAACCATTTAGCCTTAAACAGCTTGCGGAGCAGGTTAAAGAGGTTCTTGAGAAATAACTCGCAAAGTCTCTTTTGTGTGATTCTATAAATTTCATCACAAATCCGGATTTTTTATGTTCTTATGTTCTTTTTTATAGAGAACAAAAAGTACATAGAATTAAATAAATCCTTTTATAACAATATATTATAAAGTTCTTTACAAATTAGAACAAACAGTGTACATATAGTTTGTTTACAAGCGACAACACTATATGGGATATAGAAGGAGACATAAAAATGGCATCATCAAATTTAAAGTTGGTTGGACGGGATAATATGGATAAACAAAAAGCATTAGACGCGGCTTTGGGACAAATTGAACGCGCCTTCGGTAAGGGCTCAATCATGAAACTTGGCCAGAATAACGCTGTGGATGTAGCGTCTGTTTCAACTGGTTCTCTCGGGCTTGATATTGCGCTGGGTATAGGTGGCATGCCGAAAGGGCGGATTATCGAAATATACGGACCGGAAAGTTCAGGAAAAACCACGCTTGCCCTTCATGTGGCGGCGGAAGTGCAAAAAGCCGGTGGAACAGCGGCATTTGTCGATGCGGAACATGCGCTTGATCCTGTTTATGCGGGTAAGCTTGGGGTCGATCTTGATGAACTGCTGATTTCACAGCCTGATACCGGGGAACAGGCCCTTGAAATTACCGATACACTGGTGCGTTCCGGCGCGATTGATGTTCTGGTCGTTGACAGTGTTGCGGCATTGACACCTCGGGCAGAACTTGAAGGCGAAATGGGCGATTCACATGTGGGTTTACAGGCTCGCCTGATGAGCCAGGCCCTTCGTAAACTAACCGGATCCATTTCCAAGTCAAATTGTATGGTCATTTTCATCAACCAAATCCGTATGAAAATTGGCGTAATGTATGGTAGCCCGGAAGTGACGACTGGTGGTAATGCGCTGAAATTTTATTCTTCTGTTCGTATTGATATTCGCCGGATTGGGGCCATTAAGGAAAAAGAGGAAATTGTCGGTAACCAGACACGGGTTAAAGTGGTTAAGAACAAGGTGGCTCCGCCATTCAAAGTGGTTGAATTTGACATTATGTACGGCAAGGGTATTTCCAAAGTGGGTGAACTGGTTGATTTGGGTGTAAAAGCTGGCATCGTTGAAAAATCCGGGTCCTGGTATTCTTATAACAGTCAACGTATTGGTCAGGGCCGTGAAAATGCCAAAAGGTTTCTCGAAGAAAATCCGGAACTTGCCGATGAAATTGAGAAATCCGTTCGGACCAATGCGGGTGTTATTGATAATGCCATGCTGAAAGACGGCTCCCTTTGGGAAAACGATGAACAGGAAGATATTTAAGCGAATTATCCCAGCAAACTCATAAGGCACCGGATTTCCGGTGCCTCTTTTTGTTCAGTGTTCCGTCTTTTTACTGTTCTGCTTTTTTATTATTGTTCAGTAAGCGCGAGTTTAATGCCAAGAGCAGCAAAAATGGCGGCAAAAGTGCGTTGACTATTTTTCATTAGTCTTGGGGATTGGATGATATGCGTTCTGAAACTTCCGGCAAACAATCCATAAAGTGAGAAGATAATAAAAGTCATAATCATAAAAATTATGCTGAGCATAAACAAATTAAGCACAGGTGTATCTGTACTGGACGGCACAAACTGCGGCAGGAAAGCAAGAAAGAAAATGGAAAGTTTCGGGTTTAAGATGTTAATAAGAAAGCCCCTGATTATGATGTCATTCATTTTTTTATCTGTGCTTTGTTTTTCCAGCTTTAAACTGCCGGTTTCCCGCCACATGGACCAGGCCAGAAAAAACAGATAAAGAACCCCGATACCCTTGACCAGTTGAAAAGCAACAGCACTGACATGCAGTAACGCGGCCAACCCTAGAATTGTGGCCAGTAGGTGAGGGATAATGCCTGCTGTGCAGCCGAGGGCAGCATATATGCTGGCTTGACGCCCAATAAAAAGTCCATTTGAAACTGTATAAATAACTCCCGTTCCCGGAATGAGAACTATAATTAAAGATGTTATCAGAAATTCAGTCGTGATCATTAAGCTTCCTATTTCTTATTTCTCTTTATGGGTAATAAAGAAAATAACATCATTCAAGCAAAATTACAGGTTCATTTTTAGTATAATTTAAGTTTGGAACAAGTTCCTGTATGGACTTGGTTTAATGGCTGCTATAAAAGGCTTTGAAAAGAGACTGACAATATGTGATAAAAAAAATAAAGTCAGATTGATTGAATGTAGAAGGTAAGTGGACATAAAATGAAGAGTACCAATGAAATAAGAAGCGCTTTTTTAAACTATTTTAAAAATGCAGATCATGAGGTTGTTCCCAGCAGCCCATTGGTGCCTGATAATGACCCGACCCTAATGTTTGTAAATGCAGGGATGGTCCCTTTTAAAAATGTTTTTACAGGCATGGAAACCCGCCCGTACCAAAGAGCTGCATCAAGCCAGAAATGTGTTCGCGCCGGTGGTAAACATAATGATCTTGATAATGTGGGCTATACCGCAAGACATCATACTTTTTTTGAAATGCTGGGTAACTTTTCGTTCGGTGAATATTTTAAGGAAAAAGCAATTTATTTTGCCTGGGAATTACTTACGAAAACCTATGGTATTGATAAAGCCAGACTTCTGGTTACTGTATTTCATGATGATGATGTTGCTTTTGATCTCTGGAAGAAAATCAGTGGTCTTCCGGAAGAAAAAATAATCCGTATCGCGACTTCTGATAACTTTTGGTCGATGGGCCCGACAGGACCGTGTGGGCCCTGTTCTGAAATTTTTTATGACCATGGCGAGAAAATATGGGGTGGCCCTCCGGGCAGTGCTGAAGAGGATGGTGATCGGTTTGTGGAAATCTGGAACCTTGTTTTTATGCAGTTTGAACAGCTGGAAAATGGCGACAGAGTTAATCTGCCAAAGCCGGCCATTGACACAGGTATGGGGCTGGAGCGTATTGCAGCCGTACTGCAAGGGGTTCATGACAATTATGAAATTGATCTGTTTAAAAAGCTGATTGAGGCATCTGCTACCAGCAGTGGTGTAGAGCCATATGGAGATCATAATACATCACACAGGGTGATTGCGGATCATCTTAGATCAACATCCTTTCTTATTGCTGATGGGGTTCTGCCATCCAATGAAGGTCGTGGTTATGTCTTAAGAAGAATTATGAGAAGGGCAATGCGTCACGCGCAGATGATTGGATGTACTGAACCATTGATGCATAAACTGGTTCCGGCACTTGTTGGCGAAATGGGACAGGCATTTCCGGAACTGGCAAGGGCGGAGGCTCTTGTTGCTGAAACCCTGCTTCTCGAAGAAAAGCGGTTCCGTAAAACGCTGGATCGTGGACTTCGTCTGCTGGATGAAGAAGTGGCGGCCATTGGCAAGAATGGTGTGCTGGATGGTGCGGTAGCATTTAAACTTTATGATACTTATGGTTTTCCACTTGATCTTACTCAGGATGCACTTCGGATCAAAGGGCTTACTGTTGATGAAAATGGTTTTAATGAAGCCATGAAGAAACAAAAAGAAGAAGCCAGAGCCGCCTGGAAGGGGTCAGGATCAAGTGCAACCGAAACGGTATGGTTTGAAGCACAGGAAAATTTAGGTGCCAGTGAATTTGTCGGTTACAGCACGACCCATGCCGAAGGAATTATCAGTCAGATTGTCGTTGGTGAAACAGTCGTGGACAAAGCCCGGAAAGGGGATCAGGTTTTTATTCTGACCAACCAGACACCTTTTTATGCAGAATCTGGTGGACAAGTGGGTGATATAGGAACCTTTGTAACATCAAAAGGGGCGGTGGTTAATATTAGCGATACTCAGAAAAAACTGGGTGTTCTCCATGTTCATATTGGGACCGTTTCTAAAGGCGAAATTTCTGTTGGTGATGTGGTTGAAATGACGGTCGATGTGGAAAATCGAAATAAGATCAGGGCCAATCATTCGGTAACCCATATTCTGCACGCAGCGCTTCGTAACCAGTTTGGCGAGCAGCTGACCCAGAAAGGATCACTGGTTAGTGCGGATAAAATGCGCTTCGATATTAGTCATTCCAAAGCCCTAAGCCATACTGAAATAGGCAGCATAGAAGCAGAAGTAAACAGGGTTATCCGCCAGAATAGTGAAGTAACCACCAGATTAATGACCCCTGATGAGGCTATAAAGGCTGGGGCCATGGCATTATTTGGCGAGAAATATGGTGATGAAGTGCGTGTTGTCGCCATGGGTA
>Ga0116152_10001691_pt1 | contig 18090 bp, 15 predicted proteins | sample AD_UKC119_MetaG_FD_89894 | JGI IMG/M metagenome (GOLD analysis project Ga0116152, IMG submission 89894) | Active sludge microbial communities of municipal wastewater-treating anaerobic digesters from Hong Kong - AD_UKC119_MetaG | ecosystem: Engineered > Bioreactor > Anaerobic > Digestate... | reverse complement strand
TCAATTGACTGGTTTACTATGGGAAGCAGGGGTACCAGTCTTTCTTTATTGCGCTTTCCACGCACTGTCATAATATCTTTCCTGTCCAGATCGCCTCTGTTCAGGCTCAGTGCTTCTGATACCCGTAATCCACAGCCATATAGCAGAGTGAGGATTGCAATATCCCTGAGTGCCACCCAGTCATTGGCGGCGGGAGAGGCAAAATCGCCAACATCATTAATAACCCGCTTCGCGGCCGTTTCGCTTATGGGACGGGGCAGTCGTTTTTTTAATTTTGGGCTACTGACCGCATCAATTGCATCATTTATTAGTATTTTATTCCGGCGTAGAAATTTATAAAATGCTCGTACCGCACTGAATGATCTTGCCACGCTTGCCGGGGTTAGTCCATCGCGCCGACGCGATGCAAGATAACTTCTGAAATCGGCTGGCTTAAGATCCTCCAGATCAGATTTCGTTGGGGATTTTCCATGATACCCGGCCACAAAAGATAAGAATTTTGTAACATCGCGCATATAGGCTTCATGGGTATGTTTTGAAACACGTTTCTCAGAAACCAGATAATCCTGCCACTGGTTAAGAAGTGGGGTAATAGATGGAAACAGTGTGTTGTCTAATTTTTCAGCTTTAGCCATTGGATCAGGCATTTATGAAATGATTTACCCAGAAATCGAAGTAGCTCGGTCCCCTGACCGGGATAGAACATGTCGGCATCCCGGCTGCCAAAGGCAAGAATACCGGGCGGATTATGTTCTGTCGCCGGAATTTTTATCAACGCCTCCGCTTTGACCAATGATTTAGCAGGGCCAAAAATTTCCTCCGATGCCTCTACATCTGTACGCAGTTGAACAATATCATCTTTGCCGAGATATTCATCTACGCTTCCGGCTGAAAGCAGGGCTGCTTCATGGAGTTCGGGTGGTGCGATTTCATGATCCTTTTCGAAACATATACGTATCACATCAATATGCAGATTATCAGCCCAGTCCTGAGTCACAATATGACCAAGCTGTTCCATGTCATGAATATCCAAAAGGGAGAGGACGGCTTCATGAACCTGAACCTGTGTTGTCAGGTTATTGCGGGTGGTATCGATCAAATGGCCCTGATTAAACTGCAGTTCTTTAAGATTATGCCTTATTTTTTCGATCATCATATTTTGAAAGTCGACAACCTCATCACCATTGCTGCGGTTCGGTGGTGTCAGTACACTGAACAGGTCCGGGTTTTTAATGAGAAAATCCGGATTATTTTTTAAATAAATTTTAACGTCCAAAGCATTGATTTCGTCGTTAATTTTTGCTTTTTCACCTGACATAATATCGTCCGTTTATTCTTTTACTTTATCTTATCCGCTGATTGTTTGACCGGTTTTTTTCCAGTCCTCTACGAAGGCTGCAAGCCCGCTGTCAGTCAGGGGATGTTTAAACAGCTGATGAACCACTTTTGGCGGTATTGTTGCCACGTCAGCACCAATTAAGGCACTTTCCAGTATATGAAGATTATGACGTGTGCTGGCCACAAGGATCTGCGTATCGAAATTATAATTATCATAAATGGTTCTGATGTCCTGTATAAGAGACATTCCATTATGGGCCACATCGTCAAGACGGCCGACAAAAGGGGAAATGAAAGTGGCTCCGGCTTTAGCGGCAAGCAGTGCCTGACTGGCTGAAAAACATAGAGTGACATTGACCATTTTACCCTGATCGGAAAAATGTTTGCAGGTTTTTAGTCCGTCCGGTGTCAAGGGCACTTTCAGACAGACATTTTCTGCAATATCATAAAGGGCCGCAGCTTCTTTGACCATTGTGGCATAATCCGTGGCGGCCACTTCTGCGCTGACAGGGCCATCCACCAAGTCACAAATTTCTTTTGTTACTTCAAAAATATCACGGCCAGACTTTAAAATAAGAGATGGATTTGTGGTGACGCCGTCAACTAGACCAAGGTCCACCAGAGGTCTGATTTCGTCAATTTCTGCTGTATCAATAAAAAATTTCATGATGCGTTTTCCTTATGCTTGATTGATTTTATCTTTGTGCCTGTATTTCACCTTTTGTGCAAGGGTATATTAAGATAATGTAGCGCATAAAATTTAATTGTTAAGGTTTAAACGTTGCCCGATCTTTTTCCAAGCAAGCGGATTCAAATTCTCCTGCCCTTACCCTTAAGCGGCGTGCTGGACTATCTTTCGGATGAAAATCTGAACCTTAGGGAAGGTGATTTTATAACGGTTCCATTATCAGGTCGGGAACTTCAGGGGGTGGTCTGGGAAATGAACCCGGAGAGTAGCGATGTGGCGCAAGAAAAACTAAAACATGTCATCAGAAAGTCGGAATTGCCGCCTCTGCCAAACAGTTTGATGAAATTTGTTGCCTGGGTTGCGGGCTATACATTATCGCCTCTTGGGTCCGTTCTTAAAATGGCGCTTAGTGTGCCCCGCAAATTTGACAAGCCAAAAAAACAGACCTTTTACAGACTAGCGACTGAGCTCCCTGAAAAAATAACTCCTGCGAGAAAGCGTGTTATTGACGCGGCCATTTCAGACATGCCCATGTCCGTAAAGTCATGGTGTGATATTGCTGCCGTGGGTGAAGGGGTGATTAGAGGAATGATTAAAGCGGGCTTTCTTATTGCACAGGAAGTGAGCGGAGAACAGGCCTTTATAAAGCCGGATAGGGACCTGAAGCGGGCAATATTGTCCCAAGATCAGCAAAAGGCGGCAGATCATATTATTACGCAGCAAAGGAGCGAGAAGTATAAAGCCACCCTGCTTGAAGGGGTAACAGGCAGTGGTAAAACGGAAGTCTATTTTGAAGCGATTGCGGAAGCTCTGAAGAATGATGCGGCACAGGTTTTGGTGCTGGTCCCGGAAATATCATTAACAGCCCAGTGGCTTGAACGGTTTAAGGATCGATTTGGGGCGGAACCCGTTATCTGGCATTCGGAAATGAGCCCGGCACAAAGACGGCGCGCATGGTGGGCAACGATCCGCGGCGAAGCACGTGTTATTGTCGGGGCCAGGTCAGCGCTTTTCCTGCCACTTCAGAATTTAAAGCTGGTGATCGTGGACGAGGAACATTCACAGACTTTTAAACAGGATGAAGGGGTCATGTATAATGGCCGGGATATGGCCGTGGTGCGGGCGATGCAGGCACAATGTCCGGTCATATTGGCGTCTGCCACACCATCGCTGGAAACGATGATCAACGCACAAAGCGGAAAATATGACTGGCTTTATCTTGGGGAACGTCATGGCCCGGCCGAGCTTCCTGAAATGAGCGTTATTGATCTTCGTGAGCATAAAATGAAGACGGGATCCTGGATCAGTGATCCTTTATATCGGGCTCTCAGGGAAAATTATGAAAATGGTGAACAGTCCCTACTCTATCTTAACCGGCGTGGCTATGCACCGCTGACTTTGTGTCGTGCCTGTGGGCATCGAATGGAATGCCCGCACTGTTCAGCCTGGCTGGTGGAACACAATAAATTTGATCGTCTTGAATGTCATCATTGTGGTTTTAATATGAAAAAGCCACATGCCTGCCCAAATTGTGAAAAAGAAGACAGTCTGGTGGCAGTTGGCCCTGGCGTCGAGCGGGTAGCAGAGGAACTGGCGAGATTATTTCCCGATGCGCGCTTTGCCATTATGTCCAGTGATGAAATTGACAGTCCAGAAGCATTAAAGAATATAATTAAGCGCATTGAGAAGCATGAAGTTGATTTTATTGTCGGCACACAGATTGTGACAAAAGGCTATCATTTTCCGATGCTTACTCTGGTGGGGGTTATTGACGCGGATCTTGGTATGTCAGGGGCAGATCCTCGGGCCGCTGAACGCACGTGGCAACAGCTTGAGCAGGTGGCTGGCCGTGCTGGTCGTGCAGAACATGCGGGACGCGTGTTTTTTCAATCGTATCAGCCGGATCATCCGGTACTTAAGGCGCTGGTCTCCGGTGACAAGGATTTGTTTCTGGAACAGGAAGCGGCTTCCAGAGAAGCACAGAACCTGCCGCCTTTCGGTAAGCTGGCTTCGCTAATTTTGTCAGGACGGGATAAAAATAATGTGATCATGATTGCCAGAAATCTGGCGCGATGTGCGCCGCAGGGAAAAAACATTACCATTCTTGGTCCTGTTCCGGCACCTCTCTCTTTCTTACGGGGAAATTATCGCTACAGATTTCTGATAAAGGCGGATCATGACGTCAATATTCAGAATGAAATCAGCCGGTGGCTGGCAAAAAATACTAAAAAACACGGGGTAAAGATTCAGGTGGATATTGATCCCTACAGTTTTTACTAAAGCCCGAGATGCCCGAACAGAAATTCCAGTGTGAGCACACGGCCAAGCAGGGCCGCATCCCTGATTTCGGGTATTTTAAAATACTGATCCATATAGGGGGTGCCCGCAGGCAGAACTGGTCTGATATAACCATCACTTAATGTTTGAGGCAGGGATAGGTTTGCCATTTTATGTTTGATCGCATAGCTTCTTTTTCTAAGCCAGACTGGCCGGAAAATAGTCATATTGTTTTTTATTTTTTTAGAAAAAGGTATGGGTTCATTAAACGGGTAACCATAATCGGATTGGTATGATGCCAGCGCCGGATTGATCCGGTTTATAAGATCCCCCTGAAACCGGCCATGGGTTTTAAACTTAAGGGGCATTTTTAGGGTCGCCCTTATCGTTTCATAACAGATAAACGGTGTCAGAAAACTGCTTAAGCGGTTATTGTTGCTGTTATCCTTGGCTGTCCAGTAACGTAAGCGAAAAGCGGGGTAAGCATATTCAAGCTGTGTCCGGCTCATGTGTTCGCTCTCTAGTTCAAGAGCGTATATTATTTTGGATTTTAACTGATCCCGATAATGATCTTCTGAAAATGCCTCAGTGCAAAAGTCAGCTGTATAACGGGTATAAAAAACATCAATCAGCTGATCAACCGAATAGGACAAATTCGGCAGATAAAAAAAGTTTCGGTAAATTTCACCGCCACCACCATTTAAAATAAGGGTTCCGTCCTCGGCCCTTTTCCGTCGGGTTGACATATTGGCACCAAAATCAAAAATACCTTCGTTGGGAAGCCCGTCAAGAGCATAAAAATTATCTTTTAATATTCCCGCATATTCTTCAGGCTCGGGTTTCTGAAAGTGGGCCTTGTTTATATGTTTTATGGAAAAGCCTTCTCCTCTGGCAATGGACTGGGCCACTTTTACATCCTGGCTGTCATCCGCACCATAAACATAAACGTCCGGCGTAATGCCAGCGTTTCTTGCCAGAGATAACATAAGTCTTGAATCATATCCCCCTGATAAGGCGGTGGCGATTTTAAGGCCATAGGATGAAACCACATAATTCATCTGATCTTGTAAAAGTGAACTATGTTCATCCAAAAGTTCATCGTAAGTGGACACTGTCGTTTCAAAATCTATCGGGATGTTTTTTTTAATTGACCTGATGCCATGCTCACAAAATTCAAAATAGCATAAACTGTCAGCCATTTTTATTTCATTGACGGGTGTTGTCTCACCATAAGTCGTTTCCTGAAAACAATATTCATAAACGCCCTGTTTATCAATGCTAAGACCTGAACTTGTTTCAGCCAAAGCAAGAAATGAAGAGCTCCAGACAGAACGGTCAGAATTATGAAATATTCGTGAGCCACCAAGAGGATCGGTCACAATAAATAACCGTCCATTCTTTTTTATGATTAAAGTAAAAATACCGAGAAACGAATGGGGCGAATAGATTTCAGGATCAAAGTCGTTTAAAAAAAGTTCAAGAGCAGATTTGCCATTTTTGCCTTTATAAAAAAAGCATCCGGAAGAAGCACAAAAATTGCCTTTTTCATTTTCGATGACATTAACAACCGGAGAGATGATTTTTTCAAATGTTAGCAGGGAATAAGAATCAGCGTGGATCAATCGCGGGTTTTTTGAACCCTGGGCGGCCAGGCAGCGGATGATGGCTTTCTGTTTCTGCTCATCAACCCGGTCTCGTTTGAAGATAACGAAATCACCCATAAAGTTTATCTTTCCTAAATCTTTTTTATATTTGACCTGAATTTATCATGTTTTGCCAAGGCATTATAACCAGCCCACACAACATGACAACTGCAGCATTCTATGAGAATATGTCCCAAAAGGATAAATTATATATGAATCTAACCGAATTTATCTGTGAAAGAATGAAAAAATTTAATTCGGACAAATTGCCTTCTTGCAGTATGATAAACACTGTGCTAGGTATCGCCCGACAATTGATAATATATGACGGTTTTTCGGTCCTTGAAATTTGTCTAATACCAGACTTTTAAAAGGAAAAATCCGTTAGATATTATTTATTTTTATTAGAAGAATGATTCTGGGTGTGAATTGTTCGGGAACAAAAAGGAAGACATAGACGTGTCATCTGAAATAGCAGATAAAATTACATCAGAAAAATTATCGCTATCCGGTCTGGCGGGACGCTATGCCGTTGCGTTATTTGAGCTGGCAGAAGAGCAGAAAAAACTGGATAGTGTAGCAGAGGAACTTGCGGCACTTGCTGCATTGCTAAAAGAAAGCAAAGAGCTTCAATTGCTGACGACCAGCCCTGTTATTTCCCGCGCCAATCAGGCTTCTGCAATGGCCGCCTTGGTGAAAGCGGCGGGTTTTTCAAAAACGGTTGAAAATTTTATCGGTGTGGTTGTCGCTAATCGGCGTTTAGATCAACTGGCGAATATCATTAATGAATTTAACAGAATTGTCAGTCATCACCGAGGTGAGGTAAATGCCTCTGTGGTGACGGCACATAAACTGGATAAAAAACAGCTTGATGCATTAAGCGCCAAGCTAAAATCAATGGTGGGAAGTGATGTAAATGTGGAAACCAAAGTCGATGAAACCCTGCTTGGCGGCATGGTTGTTCGTATTGGTTCCCGTATGATTGATTCATCGCTTAAAACAAAACTTGCTAATCTTGAAGCAACAATGAAAGAGGTTGGATAATGGACATCCGTGCAGCGGAAATTTCCAAGATTTTGAAAGAACAGATTGCTAATTTCGGTGACGAAGCTGAAGTATCTGAAGTAGGTAAAGTTCTTTCAGTTGGTGACGGTATCGCCCGTGTATATGGTCTGGACAATGTGCAGGCTGGTGAAATGGTTGAATTCCCGGGTAATGTTCGCGGGATGGCTTTGAACCTTGAAGCTGATAACGTTGGTGTTGTTATTTTCGGTTCTGACCGTGATATTAAAGAAGGCGACACAGTAAAACGTCTGGGTACAATCGTGGACGTTCCGGTTGGTAAAGGTTTGCTGGGTCGTGTTGTTGACGCACTGGGTAATCCAATTGACGGAAAAGGTCCTCTTAAAGATGTGACCCGCCAACGTGTGGAAGTAAAAGCACCAGGCATTATCCCGCGTAAGTCAGTGCATGAACCTGTTCAAACCGGCCTTAAAGCGATTGACGCTCTTGTGCCGGTAGGTCGTGGACAGCGTGAGCTTATCATCGGTGACCGTCAGACAGGTAAAACAGCTGTAGCAATTGATGCATTCCTTAACCAGAAAGAAATTAATGCTGGCAATGATGAAAGCAAAAAACTTTACTGTATTTATGTTGCGGTCGGGCAAAAGCGTTCAACTGTAGCACAAATCGTTAAAACACTCGAAGACCGCGGCGCAATGGAATATTCCATTGTTGTGGCTGCGACGGCTTCGGAGCCAGCCCCGCTTCAGTTCCTTGCTCCTTATACAGGTACAGCAATGGGTGAATTTTTCCGGGATAATTCAATGCATGCATTGATTGTTCATGATGATCTTTCAAAACAGGCTGTGGCTTATCGTCAGATGTCACTGCTTCTTCGTCGTCCTCCTGGACGTGAAGCTTATCCTGGTGACGTTTTCTATCTTCACTCTCGTCTTCTTGAGCGTGCTGCGAAAATGGGTGATGCTGCTGGTAACGGATCGCTCACTGCGCTTCCTGTTATTGAAACGCAGGCTGGTGACGTGTCCGCTTATATTCCGACAAACGTGATTTCGATCACAGACGGTCAGATTTTCCTTGAAACAGAACTATTCTATCAGGGTATTCGTCCTGCGATTAACGTTGGTCTGTCCGTGTCCCGTGTGGGATCATCAGCACAGGTAAAAGCAATGAAACAGGTATCAGGTACGATTAAACTTGAACTTGCCCAGTACCGTGAAATGGCTGCTTTTGCTCAGTTTGGTTCAGACCTTGATGCGTCAACCCAGCAACTTCTTAACCGTGGTGCGCGTCTGACAGAACTTCTTAAACAGGCGCAATATTCACCTATGTCAGTTGCTGAACAGGTTGTTTCAATTTTCTCAGGTGTGAATGGTTATCTTGATAAAATTGCTGTTGATAATGTTACCCGCTTTGAGGCGGCGCTAATATCAGAAATGCATGCAAATCATAAAGATGTAATGGATACCATTACTAACGAAGCAAAAGTTTCTGATGAAACTTCAGCGAAACTGAAAGACATTATCGGCAAATTTGCAGGTAATTTCGTATAAGCTTAAGTAATTGGACAAAATAGGATAAGTCAGTATGGCTAACCTCAAAGACCTCAGAAATCGAATTGCAAGTGTGACTTCCACTCAGAAGATCACCAAAGCAATGAAAATGGTTTCTGCATCAAAGCTTAAAAGAGCTCAGGAAGCGGCGGAAGCGGCCCGACCATATGCGGAGCGTATGGAAAATGTGCTTTCATCGCTGGCTTCAAGTATGAAAGGCCAGGCCGGTGGTCCCGCACTGCTTGCCGGAACCGGCAGCGACCAGAGACATCTGGTGGTGGTTGCAACGTCTGAACGCGGCCTTTGCGGTGGCTTTAATACAAATATCGTTAAAGCGGCAAAAGCAAAAATTCATAGTCTGGTCAGAGACGGCAAGGATGTAACGATCGTTACTATCGGTAAAAAAGGCCGTGCAGTACTTAGACGTGAATTTGCAAATAAAATGATTGAGCATTTTGATCTTTCTCATGTCAAAAACCTGAGATTTGATGATGCAACTCCAATTTCAGCCTGGCTTATTGAAAAATATGAAGCCGGTGAATTTGATGTCTGTACTTTGTTCTTTGCCAAATTTGTCAATGTTCTTACACAGGAAGTAACCCCATTACAATTGATACCAGCTTCTATAAATGAAGAAAGCGGTACCGATCTTGGCGATGCGAGTTATGAGTATGAACCTGATGAGAAAGACATTCTTGAGGAACTTCTGCCACGCAATATTGCCGTACAGTTGTTCCGTGCATTACTAGAAAATGCCGCCAGCGAACAGGGCTCACGTATGACAGCAATGGATAACGCGACCCGTAATGCCGGTGAAATGATAGACAGTTTGCGGACAACCTATAACCGGTCACGTCAGGCTGTGATTACTAATGAATTGATTGAAATTATTTCGGGCGCGGAAGCGCTTTAAGATTGATTGAAGCGGGCACAAGGCCCCGGGAGTTAAATATTATTATGACAACAAAAAATAAAGGCTACGTAGCGCAGGTTATCGGTGCGGTTGTGGACGTCAAATTTGACGGTGATCTGCCAGCGATTTTATCAGCTCTTGAGGTTGACAACCAAGGCAACAGACTGGTTCTCGAGGTTGCACAGCATCTTGGTGAAAATACTGTGCGTACCATTGCGATGGATACTACAGATGGTCTTGTTCGTGGTATGGAAGTAAAAGATACAGGAGCCCAGATTTCTGTTCCAGTAGGCCCCAAAACCCTTGGCCGGATCATGAATGTTATTGGGGAACCGATTGATGAACGCGGCCCTATTGGGAACACTGATTTTGCACCAATTCATGCTGATGCTCCGGAATTTATTGATCAGTCAACTGAATCAGAAATCCTTGTAACCGGTATTAAGGTTGTTGATTTGCTGGCGCCTTATGCAAAAGGCGGTAAAATTGGTCTGTTCGGTGGTGCGGGCGTTGGTAAAACCGTGCTTATTATGGAACTGATTAACAATATTGCGATCGGTGCTGGTGGTTATTCTGTGTTTGCCGGTGTTGGCGAACGGACCCGTGAAGGGAATGACCTTTATCATGAAATGATTGAAAGTAAAGTTATCGATCTTGAGGGCGATGGCTCTAAAGTGGCCCTGGTTTATGGACAAATGAACGAGCCTCCAGGGGCGCGCGCCCGCGTGGCGCTTACAGGTCTGACTGTTGCTGAATATTTCCGTGACGTTGAAAATCAGGACGTACTTTTCTTCGTTGATAACATCTTCCGCTTTACACAGGCTGGTGCTGAAGTGTCAGCGCTACTTGGCCGTATTCCTTCTGCTGTTGGATATCAGCCTACTCTGGCGACTGACATGGGTACATTGCAGGAGCGTATTACTTCAACAAGTAAAGGTTCGATTACATCTGTGCAGGCGATTTACGTGCCTGCTGATGACCTTACCGACCCTGCTCCAGCGGCTTCATTTGCCCACTTGGATGCAACGACAGTTCTAAACCGTGCGATTTCAGAAAAAGGTATTTATCCTGCTGTGGACCCGCTTGATTCAACATCGCGTATTCTGACCGCTGAAATTGTAGGTGAAGAACATTATAATGTTGCCCGTGAAGTTCAGGAAATTCTGCAAAAATATAAATCACTTCAGGATATTATTGCTATTCTTGGTATGGATGAACTTTCAGAAGATGACAAACTTGTGGTATCACGCGCCCGTAAAGTAGAGCGTTTTATGTCACAGCCTTTCCATGTTGCCGAAGTCTTCACAAATATGCCAGGTAAATTTGTTGAGCTTGAAGAAACAATTCGCAGCTTTAAAGAAATCATCAACGGTGAACATGACGATCTTCCGGAAGCAGCCTTCCTTATGGTTGGCGGTATCGATGAAGTTGTTGAAAAAGCCAAGAAAATGGCAGCAGCCGCTGCATAAATTAAGAGGACCTAACGGGTATGGCCGATAAACTTCATTTTGAACTGGTATCTCCCGCCAGATTACTAAAATCAGCGGAAGTTGATATGGTCGTAGTGCCGGGAACTGAAGGTGATTTTGGTGTTATGCCGTTGCATGCACCTGTTGTTTCAACCTTACGAACTGGCATTATTGAAGTTCATGACGCGGGTGATGTGGAAAAACTTCTTGTCGTTGGCGGTTTTGCTGAAGTAAACCCTGCCGGTCTGACAATTCTTGCTGAAACAGCATTGCCGCTTGCTGAGGTTGATAAAGCCCATTTTGAAGCAGAACTGAAAGACCTTCAGGAAGATGTGCAGGATGCAAAAGATGCCGATGAGAAAGCACGTGCAGAAAAAGCACGGGACCGTGTCGTTTCTATCCTTGACGTATTGAACAGAGAAGCGGCCTGACCCGATAATCTATTGTAATTAAAGCCCTGCATGATACAATTCCGGCAGGGCTTTTTTTATTGATCAATGTCGCAGGCTTCCCCACCACAATGCCGGTAAAATGCAGCACATTGAGAACAAGTTGCAGAAAGCGGTAAGGTTATAGCGGGAGCCAGAATAAATATGTGAATATAGGACATGGTGGAAAGCATTTGACCTGAATAGAATAGATCAATTCCCAGAAGCCATTGATAGACATATACTGTCAGCAAGCTCAGGAAAACCGTTGGAACAAAAATAGCCATAAAACTCAGGAACATTCTGAACGTACTTCTTTCGGTTAAACGCCATGAGGTCATAAAACCAATTTTTTTACCAATCGTTCTGGCACTGATTGCCAGGCTGAAGCGCAGAAAAAAGATATATGTAATAAACCCGACAACAAATGTTATCATGATAAAGCGGGTAAATTCTGTATCTGTTAATTCAAGAAAATCAGAAACACTGCTGTCCAGATTCAGATAACTGATCAACATTGCAAGAGCTGTAATGAGCAAGATAGCAAGTATTGCAAAAACACCGATCAGAAATAATACTTTTGACATAAGGACATAGCTTCGGGTCAATATTGGCCAAATTTTACGGCGAAGTAAATGTTCCGGCCCCAGCATATATAGCCGGTACCAGAGAATAATACACGGGATAGACCATAAATAGGTCGTTATGATATAAAGCATGAAAGAAAGGTTATACCCGGTCGGAACCAATTGGTCCGAGGATCTGGGTAAAAAGAAGGGATCAAAAAGCCCCAGAAGACCAAAGAAAGTAAAGGGAAGAAAAGCCATGTAAGAAATTAAAATATGGTTTCGTTTATAACGCCACAAACTGGAATAAGCATCTTTAAGAGATGTTTTTAAACAAAGTATGGCATTGTCATCCTTCATTTTATACCTGAATATCCATATGGCCTTTGTTTTGTGGCACCAGATAATTATATATTTGTACTCCGGCACTAAGCAGAACTAAGTTAGGCAAAAGCAATAACGGAAATAACAGAAAATCAGTAATTACAACGGCATTCTGTGAAAGACTAAGATTATTGACAAACATCAATGCCACAGTTGACGGAAGTAACGCTGGAATAAAGCTGAAGAGGCCAATCAGGATCAATTCCCTGTTATTATCGCGAGTATAAAAATAGGCGGATTTCATCGGTAATGTTTGTTCATTTATAGCAATACTGATAAAGGTTGGCTGAAGTCGCATATTAATCAGTAACATCACGATCAGTATTATTAAATTTGCAACAGCACTGGTATAAGAAGTCCTACTCGGGCCAACAAGCTCATTCACCACAGAAACAATTACGCCGATAATGAGCGAGATTGTAACCAAAGCAATAAAAAGAATACCAAAAAGAGCCAGCAAATAAGCAAGCATACTGGTTGATACGGAAAAGAGCTGGTCCGGTGTGATTTTAAGCACATTTTCTTTGCCCAGCTTAAATAATCTATAAAAATATATGTTTGTAATGGCAAGGATTAACAGGCTGATAAGAACATAAGCGGCTATAGTGAAATAGTTTACTGTTGGCTCTTCTGTCGTTGGCATCGTCAGAAGCTGTGAGATCAGATAAATAGGTACTGCCAACAAATATGAAAATATTATGAGCGATTTAATATTTGAATAAACGGTGAGATAGGTATTTCTCAAAATATCCATCACGGGAAGTAATTTGTTTTTATCATCCTGCATTGCTTAGTCCGTAAGGTAAGAGAATTGTTCAGAGAGTAAACGGTATATTTCTTTTTTAAATGGGACGATCATATCTTCCAGGCTATTCATCTCTGCCCATTTCCAGGTTGAAAATTCCGGGTTCTCTGTTTCAATATTAATATCATCATCACTCCCAAGATACCGCATGACATACCATTTCATTGTTTGTCCGCCATAACGTCCCTTCCAGACTTTACCATAAAGTTCATCCGGTAAATCATAGGTTAGCCAGCTTCCATATTCAGCAATTATTTCCGCATTCTTTATACCGGTTTCTTCTTCCAGTTCGCGGATGGCTGCCTCCATTGGCTCCTCTCCATCATCAATTCCACCCTGGGGCATTTGCCATGCTTCGACATCGGTGTCTATTCGTTTGGCAACAAACACTTTTCCTTCAGTATTAAGAAGCATGATGCCTGCGCATCGACGGTAAGGTAGCTTTTTATCCATAATCATAAGTTTATTTTATCGGTTGTCGGTTTGCAATTGCCGTTATTGGCACCAGTTGGATGCCATTTTTGTCAAGAGTATCCGCCCATGCGGCTATTTCCCTGATTGTCAGTGGGGTTGCGCGGGCCAGTCCCAATGCGGTTCCAAAAGTCCGGGCGGTCTTTTCAAGCTCAGCCAACTGACGTTTTATTTCCGCAGGTGAAATGACATTATCAATAAAACGGTCATTCATAGCTCGCGGCATATTGATTTGACGGGCGAGCCTTGCGGCCATGCTGAACCGTGTTGAACGGCTGTCAATAAACAGCATGCCCCGATTATTCAAGTCATTCAATATTGGCATCATCCCTTCTTCAGAGGCAGTGAATTTGGATCCCATATGATTAACGACGCCAACATAACCGGCCACCTGAGAAAGGAGCCAGTCAAGCCGCTTTAGATTATCTGTTTCGCTTAAATTCGTTAGCAGTGAGTGCGGGCCGGGGTCATTATCAGGATAATTTAGCGGCTCAGCAGGAAGCATCAGTATGCCCTCATGACCTTTGGCTCGTGCTTTATCCATCCAGTCCTGCAGATTTCGACCATATGGGGAAAAGGCCAGATCAACCTGACCAGGTAAGTCATCTATGGCTGCATTACTGCTTTTTGTATTTAAACCAATATCCGTAATCAGAATGGCAATTCTTGGAACATCCTCCGGTCCGCTATAAGGTCTTGCATATTCTTTCCAGGCGACAAGTCCATCCGGCCCGAGAACAGGGAGCAGCCCATTATCACCTTTAACAAGAAGATTTTCATTTGGCGCTTTTTTTAACGGCATTTGGGTGCTGATCAATGCCTGGCGCTGTTCGCTGATCTGTTGCTCGGGAACTTTTAATGTTGGTGCTTGCGGCGTATCGTTAACTAAGTCCTGTTGAGCAGGCTCCGATGGCTCCTCAGCAATTACTTGTTCTTCAGGCGCAGTGTCAGTTGGTGCCGCATCCTGCATTTGTTCAGGCATTTCTGTTGCAACGGCTACAGGGGTATTTTCTTCCTTTGTTTGCTCAGAAAGTTCCACGGGCATTTCATTATTTTCAGTTTCCGGATCATCAGAAAAATAAACCCATAAAATTATAAGAGCGATAACCAGCAAAACCAGACCCCACGCAAGATAGAGCGGGTTAAGGACCTTCTGTCTCGTCGCTACTTTTAGTTCTGGTTCACTGGCCATATTATTTTCTCTAAACGATTGATGTTTAGTTTATTTTACAGGCAAAATACCTTTAATTATTCCGGGCAATTGACATACCACGAATAAGATTCAAGGCAAAATTAAGCTGATAATCATCCTGAGCAGTGGTCAACTTCTGCGTCACTTTTTTGTCTTTATTCGCCTCATTGTCTGCCGCTTCGTCAGTTGCCGCTTTTTCGTCGTCATCTGCTGTTACTGCCTGCTCATCATCCGGGTTATCTTCCTTGTCAGCATTTGGATTGGCCAAACTCCCACGCAGACTGGCTTCTGTTCGCTGATCACGGGGCTCGTCCGGCTTATCAAGGCGAAGCTGTTCAACCACAACATCAGGCGTAATGCCCTTACCCTGAATGGAGTTTCCGGAAGGTGTAAAATAATAAGCGGTTGTCATGCTCATAGCACCGTTGGTTTGCAATGGCATAACGGTTTGAACTGACCCTTTACCGAAAGACTGGGTTCCAACAATAACGGCTCTTGCATGATCCTGAAGGGCGCCGGCGACAATTTCTGATGCGGAAGCAGAGCCCCCGTTTATCAGCACGACCAGAGCCTTATGATCAATGCTGTCACCTGATTTTGCATTGTAGCGGATAATTTTTTCATCATTTCTGGGTCTTGTTGAAACAATTTCACCGCGCTCAAGAAATGTGTCAGATACATCTACTGCCTGATCCAGAATACCACCGGGATTGTTCCGTAGATCAAGTACGATCCCTTGTAGATTATCACCAAGCTCGTCTTTGATTTCTTTTATGGCATCATGGAGACCACTTGTTGTTTTCTTTGTAAAGGATGAAATCCTGATATAGCCTATTTCATCTTCAATATGGTGCCTAACAGACTGAACCTCAATAATGGCGCGTTTGAGTGTCAGCTCAATCAAATCCTTCTCACCTTTTCGAACAATGGTAACGTCGATATCTGTGCCGACTTTACCGCGCATTTTCTCGACAGCCTCGTTTAAGGTAAGACCGTTTATCTGTTCACCATTGATTTTGGTAATATAGTCACCAGCCTTGATACCGGCACGTGATGCAGGCGTATCATCCATAGGTGTCACCACTAGGATAACACCTTTGTCCATAGTAACTTCAATACCCAAACCTCCAAATTCGCCATCCATCTGGACATTCATATTCTCAAATCGCTTGGAATTTAAATAAGTTGAATGGGGGTCCAAAGAGGTTAGCATGCCATTGATCGCGGCCTCGATCAGTTCTTCGTCATCCACTTCTTTGACATAATCGCGGCGGATATTTTCAAACACAGTGGCAAATAAATTCAACTGGTTATAAGTATCTGTTTTGGCGGCATTTGAAGGGGCTATAAATGACACACATACAAAGCCAATAGCAAATGCTGTCATTTTAAATATTTGTTTCATCACTAAATACCTTTCTATCACTTTCCACCCCGGTCCATGGCAACGATCCATGGTAACGGGTTAATTGGCTTTCCTTTCAGTCTCAACTCCACATAAAGTTTCTGGCGGGAATTTGACTGACCTGTATCCGAGGACATTTGACCTATTGGTTCCCCTTTTAATACCCATTGTCCTACTATACCATTAATATTTTCCATACCGGCCAACAAAGTATGATACCCTTCTCCATGGGAGATGATCAAGAGCTGTCCGTATGATCTGAACTTTCCGGCATAAACAATCCGTCCTTCATGCGGTGCAATGACTGTGGCACCAGCCAATGTATCAACAACAATTCCTTTTGAGCGCTGTCCTGTGGAAAGCATCTGGTCATAAATCTGATCAATTGAACCCCGAACAGGAAGAGGGAGATTTCCTTTGGCGCTGGCAAAGTCCGCGCCGCCATCAGGCATTGGGATACTGGCCAATGAAGGTTTATTCCCTGATGTTGTTGGTTTATCTCTCAGGGCTTCTTCTGCCCGTCTGGCGGCCTCTTCGCGCAATGCAATTTCCCGCTCGATTTTGCTCAATAGATCCTGCAGATCTTTTGCATTTTCAGCAAATGTTTTTAATTTGTCACGCTCCTGCTTTGTGGAAAGCTCAAGATTTTTTTGCCGTTCCACTCTTTTTTTCAGCAACACATCTATTTCATTATTTGAAATAACCAGTTTAGTAAGGTCATTCTTAAGTTCGATATTTTCCTGGGTTATGTCATCCCGGACTTTGTTAAGATCGGATAAATCATCTTCTATTATACCTGCTCTGTTTTTCAGATCAGGTAAGATCACTTTTAGCAGTGCAGTTGTGCGTAAAGTATTGATGGCTTCGTTCGGACGAAAGGCAACTACGCTTGTTCTTTGTATGCTCAGACGTTCCATTGCGCCGAGGGTTGAGGCCATTTCAAAATTTTTCTGTTTCAGATTTTTTTCCAGTTCAATTTCTTTTGCACGAAGTTCTTTCAGGTTGGCCTCTCTTGCAAGAATCTGATCCTCAGTCGCCTGAATTTCAGCAGCAGATTTTATCAATTGCTCTTGTATTTTCTGCACTTCCCGTCTGATGGCAAGAGCTTCTTCCTCATAAGTTTCTGCTTTTTCTGAACTTTCTTCAATCTGCTTTCGCAGCTGATCAAGGCGTTCGCTGTTTTCCTCTTTATCAGTTCGGATTTGCGAAAAGGTTGGCTGAACAAACGTAACAAATGCCACCGTGACGCTGAGCAAAAGCACTAGCGCCTGAAATTGTTGATGTTTATATCTTTTATGACGTTTGTTTTGAATAATATTTTGCTCACAATTTAAAACTTGATCAGACTTCGCCCGCTCATGGTTTTTGGTTGATCAAGTTTCATCAGGGTTAATATTGTCGGGGCAACGTCGCACAATGCGCCATTGTCCAGAGTAATTTTTTGTCCTGAAACGCGGTTTGCACCAACCAGAATAAACGGCACCAAATTTGTCGTATGCGCTGTATGTGGTGCACCGGTATCCGGATCTTTCATCAGTTCGATATTGCCGTGATCTGCGGTCACAAGCATTGTCCCACTGACTTCGGCAAGAGCATCTCTTAAACGTCCTAAGCTGTTATCAATTGTTTCTACAGCTTTAATGGCGGCATTTAGCACACCAGTGTGGCCGACCATATCGGGATTGGCATAATTCACCACTATCAGGTCATATTTTTTTGATCGGATGGCGTCAACCAACTTATCGGTGACTTCGGGGGCAGACATTTCAGGTTTAAGGTCATAAGTGGCGACATCTGGGGAAGGGACCAGAATTCTGTCTTCCCCTTCATAAAGGTCTTCATTACCGCCGTTAAAGAAGAAAGTCACATGAGCAAATTTCTCAGTTTCAGCAATGCGTAGCTGTTTCAGGTGATGGTCAGATACGATTTCACCCAATG